>Ga0074045_10001135_pt1 | contig 25978 bp, 21 predicted proteins | sample BogForMeECP23OM2_FD_94442 | JGI IMG/M metagenome (GOLD analysis project Ga0074045, IMG submission 94442) | Bog forest soil microbial communities from Calvert Island, British Columbia, Canada - Bog Forest MetaG ECP23OM2 | ecosystem: Environmental > Terrestrial > Soil > Wetlands ... | reverse complement strand
TTCTTGACAAGTTCGCTTCAATTTTGAGATTTCGGGGAGCAGTGGAACGGAAAACCGGTTAAGCCATGAATACATCTGTAGAAGGCCGGGATTCTCAAATACAGAAAATGATTTTGGAAATGGGTGTTAGGTTCAGCGCAAATAAACGGTCGTTTTCTTGGCACAGAGCCTTATGCCCTCCAGCGCTCTGAGGACAAGCCGGTTGCAAACGACAAAGCAGCAAAGTCAGGGCAGCCAATAGGGCAGGAGAGGCTATCAGCGAATAAGCGGAGCAGCCAAGGTCTTGATGATAACCAGCCCGTGCCTCAACATAGGGTGATAAAGGTTAGGATGTGGCTGAGTGTGGAGAACAACAATAAATTTGTTCGTGGAAAAAGCCGAGCGAGAGAGGAAATCGAGCGGAGCTTACTCAGCCGCTTCGCTATGGAAAAAACAGATAAGCATGGCTGGAATTATGTCCTTTCAATTCCCTATACCACCGATGAGGAATTAGATCGAATTATTTACGAGGATATATACGCTGACGCTCAGAGCATCGCGGATCTCCGCCACTGCTTTACAGAAGGCGGCATCACATCTATTGATGACCCAGAAAGGAGTTGGTGACAATGGCTCCGAGCTTAATACAGGCATCGCTGGCTATAGAGCCAGGAGTAACATCAGATCTAATTTGACCTTTTCGAGGGGTTGGGCAATAAAATCCTGATTTAATTTCAACTGTGATAATATACAAATAATGAAATTTTTCAATAAACGCGATGACGACGAACATCAGCAGGATGCGGAACTCGATCAGCTCCGGGAGTCGATCACCTCTGCCCACATGCCGCCCCGGGTCGAAAAGATCGCCCTTCATGAACTTGAGGGCCTTTCCAGGATAAGTCCCGCTGCCACGGAATATTCCATAGGCATGACTTATATAGATTACCTGGTGGCCCTTCCATGGAATAAAAAGACTGAGGACAGCATTGATCTCTCAAACGCCAAAGCCATACTCGACAGGAACCACTACGGCCTGCCTGCAATCAAAGAGAGGATTCTCGAGCATCTGGCAGTCAAGTCCCTTATAATGAACAGAAAACCGAGTATCCTTGTAGTCGATGATGAAGAGGTCGCTCGTAAAAACCTGTCGCACATTCTTCAGAAAGACGCGTATGAAGTTTTAGCCGCGGAGGACGGACGAGATGCTTTGGTGAAGCTTTCCTCTGCTTCATTCGATGTGGTGATTTCCGATCTCAAGATGCCCGGCGTCAGCGGCATGGAAATACTTGAAAGCATAAGACAGGCCAGTCCCGATACGAGGGTAATAATGGTGACAGGATATGCCACTGTCCCTTCTGCAGTAGAGGCGATGAAGAAAGGCGCTTTTTCCTACATTCCTAAACCCTTCAAACTGGAGGAAGTGCGCACCGCTGTCCGGGAGGCGCTTGAGAGCAGGATAAAAACACAGAACATCAGGGGTTCCGTTCTTTGCTTCGCAGGCCCCCCCGGCACCGGCAAGACATCAATGGGCAAGGCTATTGCAGACGCCCTGGGAAGAAAATTCGCCAGGATAGCACTGGGAGGACTGAAAGACGAAGCAGAGCTGAGAGGCCACCGCCGTACTTATGTGGGCGCCAAACCCGGAAGGATTATCGAAGAAATACGGAGGGCGGAATCTTCCAATCCTGTCATCATGCTTGATGAACTCGACAAAATTGGGCGTGATTTCAAGGGAGATCCCTCCTCAGTGCTGCTTGAGGTCCTGGACTCTGAGCAGAACCACAGCTTCGTCGACCACTATCTCGATGTCCCCTTTGATCTTTCTTTTGTCGTGTTTATTCTAACGTCCAATACGATCGAAAACATTCCGGCGCCGTTAAGAGACCGCATGGAAGTGATCGAATTCACCGGCTTCACTCGCAAAGAGAAAATACAGATCGCCTCCCGGTTCGTCGTCCCCCGGCAGATAAGGGAAAAGGGCCTTGAATGCGGCCCTGTCGTGTTTACTGAAGACGCTATTGGAAGCATAATAGATAACTATACCCATGAGGCCGGCGCCAGGAACATGGAAAGGGAGATTGCAACCGTATGCCGAAAGATAGCAAAAGAGATGGTGCAGTACGCAAACACCACCGATGCGAGACCAGATGCCGTAACCGTCACTGCCGGTGATGTTGCGCGATATCTGGGACAGGGGCATCATTACTACGAAGTTGCAGGCGAGAAAGACAAAATAGGAGTTGCCACCGGCCTCGTACTCACCGAAGCCGGAGGCGACATTATTTTTGTTGAGGCTGTGGCCATGAAAGGTAAAAAAGAACTTATCATGACCGGCTCCCTGGGCGAGGTTATGAGAGAATCGGCGCAGGCGGCATTGAGCTTCGTAAGAAGCAATGCCGCCCTTTACAGCATACCGGAGGATTTCTTCGAGCACCATGATATCCATATTCATGTGCCCTCCGGAGCCATACAAAAAGACGGCCCGTCCGCCGGCATAACCATAGCCATGTCTCTTTTTTCGCTGCTGACCAGGCGGCCCGCCAGGCGAGATGTGGCCATGACCGGCGAGATTACCCTGACCGGGAGGATATTACCGGTCAGGGGCATAAAAGAAAAGGTCCTCGCAGCTAAAAGGGCGCATATAAAAAAAGTTATTCTTCCTGAACGCAACAAGGCCCAAGTGGACGAACTGGCCGCCGAAGTAACAGACGACATTACTATTCATTTCGCCGGTACAATTAATGAAGTTATCGATCTTGTGCTGACAGAATAAGGAAGGCAGGAGAAGCTGTTACATCATTTTGTACCGTCGTTGCTCTTTGCAATATTCTTATGATAGAGTGAAATCATGATGAAAATATTCAGATACCGCCCGAGCATCAGGCAAAAAATAGCATTCGGCTATTATGGAATTGTCCCCGTAATCATCGCTCTTTCCGTTTTTTCCTTTATGGAACTCCGATTTTTTGAAAAGAAAATCCTTTTCGGTAAAACCATTGCCGAATTTTTCAATACAACGCTTGAAGTACGGCGCTTTGAGAAAAACTATTTTCTCTACAAGCATAAATCCGATTACAGGGAAAACCTTAATTATGTCAGCCAGGCACAAAAAACGCTTGAAGACAATATGGAGGAATTCAATACCGTGGCCCGCCCCGGGCAAACCACGATGCTGCTCCAAAACCTGAAGGAATACAAAAAATTAATGGAACAATATGCCGAGCCCGAAATCCGGACATCGCTTAATAAGGAAGTCCTGGACGGCATGATCAGAAAAACAGGCAAAGAAATTGTGAACGCGGCTGAAGACATTGCCAATACCCAGAGATATCGTCTCCATGTACAGCTCTACAATTCGCAGCTCCTGCTTATTATTTCTATAATCTCTCTTTCGCTTCTGGGTATTGCCGTAGGGCATATCCTGTCGAGGATGGTGATCAGGCCGCTTAAGCTGCTCGAAGAAAGCATGGAAATCATTGCGGATGGACGGTTCGAAATCATACACATGGACTCAAAAGACAGGGAGATCGTGTCCCTTACCAATGCTTTCAATAAAATGCTCAAGGAACTCGAGTTGCGGCAGCGGAACCTTATCCGGACTGAGAAGCTTGCATCTCTGGGCACCCTGCTGTCAGGGGTAGCTCACGAACTCAACAACCCTCTTTCAAATATCTCATCCTCATGCCAGATTTTAACTGAAGAAATCGAGGAAGGGGACATTGAGTATAAGAAGGAGCTCCTCTCTCAGATCGATGAGCAGACCGACAGGGCCAGGAATATCGTCAGGTCACTGCTTGAATTCTCGAGGGACAAAGATTTCAAGAAAGAGACGCTGCCGCTTAGAAACCTAATTGAAGAGACCATACGTTTTGTAAAAGGGCAAGTACCGACAAAAGTCGAGATAGAAGTCAGCGTGCCGGACGACGTGGTAATATTCGCCGACAAACAACGTATTCAACAGGTCTTTCTTAATCTGATTAAAAATGCCATTGAAGCCATTTCAGACGAGGGCATAGTCTATGTCAGGGCGCAGCGGCGGAGCGCTCTCGATAAAGCTGCGGCAGACGAACACGAGATCTACAATTACCTGAAGTATCATGGCAAATGTACTCTTGAAGAGGACACCGTTGATATAGAGATATCTGATACCGGAGCGGGGATAGACGCCGATACATTGCCCAAGGTATTCGACCCATTTTTCACGACAAAAGACGTGGGAAAAGGTTCCGGTCTCGGGTTATCCATTGTCCATGAAATCATAGTAGAACACGACGGATGCATAGCAGTCGACAGCAGGGTGGGCAGCGGGACCATATTCCTTATTCGCCTGCCCATACCAAGAGTAACAGGCAAAAATAAAGGTTAAGGTATAGGCGGAGGCAGAGGTCAAATACAAAGCTTTTCTCTTTGCCTGTACCTGACAGAGGTGCTACAATGCTGAATAACGCAAGAATATTAATTATCGATGATGAAAAAGTGGCGCTTAACAATCTTGAACATGTCATGAAAAAAGAGGGGTACAACGTCACCGGCACGCAAAGCGGACAAAACGCCCTTAAGCTCCTCTACGAAGAACATTTTGATGTGGTGCTCACCGATTTGAAGATGGAAAAAGTAGACGGTCTGGAAATACTGAAGCGCTCAAGGGAACTGCATCCCGACACCGAGGTAATCATGATTACCGGATATGCGACCCTGAAGTCCGCTGTAGATACCATTAAACAAGGGGCGTTTTATTATGTAGCCAAACCATTCAAACTGGACGAGGTGCGGCTCGTCGTAAAAGAGGCCCTCGAAAAAGTCCGTCTGAAGCGGGAGAATATCCAGCTCAGGGAGCAGCTTGAAACTTATGAAGGCAAAGTAAAACTCATTACTCAGGATCCGTCCATGCAGCGGCTTCTCGATACAGCGCGCCAGATAGCGCCTACTGACTGCAACATCCTCATCAGCGGGGAGAGCGGTACTGGCAAAGAGATGCTTGCCAAATTCATACACCATAACAGCGCCCGCTCCAAAGGCCCGTTTTTTGCAGTGAACTGCGGCGCCTTTACTGAGGAACTGCTCTCTAACGAACTCTTCGGCCATGAAAAAGGCGCTTTTACCGGAGCGATGGCCCTGAAAAAAGGGCTTATCGAAATGGCGTCGGAGGGTACGCTTTTACTGGACGAGATCACAGAGATGCCGGCTTCTATGCAGGTAAAGCTTCTCAGGGCAATCCAGGAGAAGGAGGTGCTTCGGGTCGGCGCAACAGCGCCAGTAAAGGTCGACGTCAGATTCATTGCAGCCACAAACCGGGACATCTCCGATGCTATTAAAGGCGGCCACTTCAGGCAGGACCTTTATTTCAGACTCAACGTTGTTTCATTGTTCGTTCCTCCACTTTCCGAGAGAAAAGAAGATATCGACATCTTGAGCTACTTCTTTCTTAACAAGTACGCAACCTTGATGAAGAAGTCTGTCAGGGAGATTGCGCCTGATGTTATCGCGCTGTTAATGAATTACGATTTCCCGGGCAATGTCAGGGAGCTTGAAAACATTATCGAGCGTGGCGTGGCGCTTTCCAATGGCGCGTCAATAGAGGTCGCACACCTGCCGGAGGACCTCAGGGAACTCAGCATTAAGACCTTCAGGAAGAAGCGGGGCAAAATACCCTCTCTCGAGGACCAGGAGTTGACCTATATCCAGTGGGTGCTCGGAGAGGTAGGGGACAACAAAACACTCGCTGCGCAGATACTCGGCATAGACAGGGTGTCTCTCTGGAGAAAACTTAAAAAATACGACCTCGAAAAAGATGGGGAAGAATGACAGGCGCGGCGGATTACCATTAAAATAATCAGATGACGTTACTGAAAAGAATTTTGACCCCTGTTATCGTCCCGCTGGTACTCTCCATCATCTTGCATTGCATTTTTATTGCGGCGGGATTATACGAAGGTGGAGTGTTTGTTTTTGTCAAGGGCCTTTCTGATAAACAGCTGACTGCAACACTAATATCTGAAAATATTTCCAGGCCGCCCGTCGCCCCGAAGATCAGTACCCGACAGGAAAATATACGGCAAGGCAAACCAGCTGGGGAAAGCGATAATCCCGGCACTGAAGTTGCTGTAGAAAGTGATCAACCCAGTCCTGAGGTTATCGAACCCGTGCCTCCCGAAAACTCTGCTCCGGCCGAGGGCCCTGCCATACAACAAAAAGACGCAGACTTTTCGAGGACGCCTGATGCGACAGAAACTGCCGCTGCCACACCTGCCCCGCCTCAAATAGCGCCTCCGGTTATCAAGACTGAAGGCAGTACGGGCAATACGGCTATGTTGAAATTTAAAGGGGAAAAACTTTCGTACAGCATTTATTGGTTCGGTATCCATGTCGGAAATGCGGAACTCGAAGCTTTGGAAAGTTCAGGTTCGGTAATAATAAAAAGCGAGGTGCATTCGACGCCGGTTATTTCGGCATTATACAAGGTTGATGATCATTCTGAAAGCATGGTTATCAATGGAGCACCAGTGAATTTCAGGATAAAACAGCACGAAGGGAAATACAGGAGTGACAAGGAAACCGTTTTTGATCCTGATACAAAACATGTCACTTTTTCTGATTACTTAAAAGGAACAAAGAACGACTACCCGATTCAGAGCAGTGAATTGTGGGATTTGATCTCCGGTTTTTATTATCTTAGAACGCAGCCCTTTGAGGTTGGGAAAACCATCTATATTGATATTTTTGACAGTAATAAATTCTTTCAGGCTGAAGTAAACGTCATCGGAAAAGAACAGCTCAAGTTCTCTGAAAACAAAATATTGGATACTGTTAAGGTGAAGCCGGTGCTTAAATCAGAAGGTTTGTTCCAGAACAAGGGGGATATCCTGATCTGGCTGACAGATGATGACAACAAAACACCTGTAAAAATCGAGACAAAGGTCCCCATAGGGAAGGTAGTTGCTATTTTAAAATCTATGGAAACCGAGGAGTGAATGAGATTGTACTGTCTGAATTGCAGGAGGTTATAATATAGATTACATGGAAAACGAAGGCTTCCGGAAATACATTGTGGTAAGGGGTGCTCGCGAGCACAACCTGAAGAATATAGATGTTGCAATTCCACGGGACAAGATAACTGTTATTACAGGACCTTCAGGTTCAGGGAAATCGTCTCTCGCTATGGATACGATTTATGCCGAAGGACAAAGGCGTTATGTTGAGAGTCTTTCAGCCTATGCCCGGCAGTTCCTTGAACAGATGCAAAAACCGGAATTGGATTATATTGACGGACTCTCGCCATCTATTGCCATTGACCAGAAGACTGTAACCAAGAGCCCCAGATCGACGGTCGGTACCATCACGGAGACCTATGACTACATGAGAGTGCTATATACCCGCATCGGAGTCCCTTATTGTTACCGGTGCGGAGCAGTTATAGCAACACAGGATATCAACAATATCATTGTGCCGGTCTGTTCGCTTCCGGAGGGAACAAGAATTCAGGTGCTGGCACCCTTGGTAAAGGGGAGAAAGGGAGAATATAAAAAGGAACTGCAGCAGATGAGAACAGACGGCTTTGTGAGGGCCAGGATAGACGAAAAAATGGTGGAACTTACCCAGGACATCGCACTAAAAAAGCAGAAGCTCCACACTATCGAGATCGTCATCGACCGCTTTATCATCAAGCCCGGCATAGAGCGGCAGATCAAACATGCCATTGATACCTCTCTGAAATATGCCGATACTGTGGTAATAAATCTTGTTGATGAAAACAGGGACATCCCCTTCAGCAAAACACTTGCCTGCCCGAACTGCGGCATCAGCTATCCTGAAATAGAGCCGCGCCTGTTTTCGTTCAACAGCAAGTACGGGGCCTGTCCCAAATGCAACGGCATGGGGTCTGAAGGCCTTGTTGATGAAGAGTACCCCGATGATATTTACGAACGGGAAATGATATTTTTGCCCGCTTGCAGGGCTTGTGCCGGCATGCGGCTTAGAAAAGAAGCTCTTTCTGTGAAAATAGGCAATATCAATATCGGTGAATTCTCGGCAATGTCTGTTGTGGAGGCAAAAACATATGTGGACAGCCTGAAGCTTTCCGAAAGAGATCGGACCATCTCAAAAAGAGTGCTGAAAGAGGTCAGTGACAGGCTTTCCTTTCTTGATAAAGTGGGTCTTGGGTATCTGACGCTGAACAGGCCTTCTCTCACCCTCTCCGGAGGAGAGGCACAAAGGATAAGGCTTGCGACGCAATTGGGCTCATCTTTCACCGGTGTTCTGTATGTATTAGACGAACCGAGCATAGGACTGCATCCGAAAGACTGCAGCAAGCTGCTTAATAACCTTGCCGCAATACGTGACAGCGGCAATACAGTTATAATCGTGGAACATGATGAGGAAACAATCCGATGGGCCGACTATATTATCGATATGGGGCCCGGTGCGGGCAAGAATGGCGGCTGGATTATCGCCGCAGGCACTCCTGAAGAAATTCAAAATAGCGAGTCGTCCATCACCGGGAAATATTTGAGCAAAAAGCTCTGTATTCCGTTGCCGTCTAAACGCCGTATACCGAAAGATTTTCTGATTATTGAAGGGGCGTCGGAGTTTAACCTCAGAGATATAAATGTTTCCATTCCCCTCGGCTCTTTTGTCTGTGTAACGGGTGTGTCGGGTTCCGGCAAAAGCACCTTGATATTCGAAGTCTTATACAAATCGCTTGCCAGGCAGTTGTATAAGAGCAAAGTCACCCCTGGAAAATGCAGGAGTATTGAAGGACTCGAAAAAATCGATAAAGTTATTTGTGTCGATCAGTCGCCGCTGGGAAGGACCCCGCGGTCCAATCCCGTAACTTACACCGGAATATTCACGTTCATCCGGGACCTTTTTGCCCAGCTTGCGGATTCCAGGGTAAGGGGGTACAAGGTCTCGCGCTTCAGTTTTAATCTAGCCGGCGGCCGCTGTGAAACCTGCCAGGGTGATGGTCTGAAAAAAATCGAAATGCACTTTCTCCCCGACGTCTACGTAACCTGTGATTTATGCAAAGGCAAGCGCTATAATAAAGAAACACTTGATATCTATTACAAAGGTAAAAATATTGCCGACATCCTTGAGATGACGATTTCTGAGGCGCTTGAATTCTTTGCTGCAATCCCTCCATTAAAACAGCGCCTCGATATCCTTGAGGATATCGGGATGGGATACTTAAAACTGGGCCAGCCGGCTACCACGCTCTCAGGAGGGGAATCCCAGCGTTTGAGGCTCTCAAAAGAGCTCGGCAAAAAGGCCACCGGAAATACATTGTATATTCTCGATGAACCTACAACAGGGCTTCACTTCGTCGATGTGCAGCGTCTGTTGAATGTAATAAACAGGCTGGTCGACATGGGCAACAGCGTAATTATCATTGAGCACGATATCGATATCGTAAAATCAGCTGATTACGTAATCGACCTCGGGCCCGAAGGCGGCAATGGCGGCGGCAGGATCATCGCCGCCGGCACTCCGGAGGAAGTGGCGCGCAACGTGAATTCACATACCGGAAGGTATTTGGCACAGAGGTTGAAATGAGCTTCCTTAAAACTACGCTGGCCGACAAAGTCCTGCTCTTAATATGTATCTTTCTCTCTTATTATAGTTTTGCTTATGTAAAAGAGGCCCTGCCGAAAGGAACTGAAGTCAGGATAGAAGTCGACGGCAGGCTAAAGTATGCATTTCCGCTCAACAAGGACAGAACAGTAGAATTAAGCGGGGTCATCGGAAGGACCACGGTTGAAATAAAGGGAGGAAAGGTCAGGATAAAGGAAGCTCCCTGCCCCAACAAAGTCTGCATCCATCAGGGCTGGATAGAAAGCGGGGCTATCATATGCCTTCCCAATAAAGTTATTGTCACCATTTCACGCCCCGACAATAGCAAAGGTCCTGATGCAATCAGCGGATAGATACCGTATCGCTATACTGGCGTCATATGCCCTTGCCCTGCATGGTTTTGAGGCACTGATTCCTGCACCGATACCCTGGTTGCGCCTGGGGCTTTCAAATATAATTACAGTGATCACGCTCTTTTTTTACGGGCCCAGGCAGGCATTGACCGTTACCATGATCAGGATTGTCCTTGGCTCACTGCTTATGGGCACATTTTTAGGACCGGCCTTTTTTCTCAGCCTTAGCGGCGGGTTGGCAGGGACCCTTTCAATGTGTATCGTGATGACTCTTTTCCCGGGTCTTTTCGGCCCTTTAGGAATTAGTCTGATCGGGGCCTTTTTTCATAATATAGCGCAGCTCTTTACCGCCTATGCGCTTTTTGTCAGGAAAATCGAGGCCATCCTGGTTGTGTTGCCCTTTTTAGCAGCTGCTGGAACGGTAACAGGAGCATTTAACGGTATTGCGGCAAATTATCTGATACAGGAAATAATAAAGACAGGCAATAGGCGATAGGTGTTAGGCGATGGGTTTAGTAAAAGTTTTTCCTATTGCCCATAGCCTATTGTCTATAGCCTGTGTTTTTATAAAAACTTGTATTTTCTCTCGCGAGCTGTATTTTTTATGACGATAAGCGCTGTATAGAGCCTCTGGAGCTTCAGACTCCGGGTTCTTATGAGGTCGATGTCGCGATACGGGAAAGGCTCGGCGCGGATTACGGCTTGTGCTTTCATCACTATCGAATAGAGAGCTTTGAGGGACGCCTCATTGAACGGCTTCAAATAAAGCTGGTTCACCGATATATATCCTCCGGCAATATCCGACGCAATGGCCTTGAGATTCTTTGTACCCTGATCAGCCATAGTAAAAAATAAATTTTGAATCGAGGAAGATAAATATTCCCTTAATTCTGAAGCGGAATTCGTTCATTAATTCAACATGCAACATTTAACATTCACCACTTGCAGTATTAGGCAGTCCCGTTCTTTTTGACAAAGAACGGCGAGATCCAGATACCGACTTCATAAAGCAAAATTATCGGGACAGCCATTAGCGTCTGGTTAAAAGCATCCGGCGTCGGCGTCAGGATTGCGCCGGCAATAAAAGCGAACAAAACAGCAAACTTCCTGTTTTTAGCAAGTCCCTTCGGAGTGACGATGCCCATTTTTGTGAGGAAAATAATGGCTATTGGAAGTTCGAATATGACGCCGAAAGCAAGAATAAACTTCAGGCAGAAGTCCACGTACTGGCCCACTGAAAGCATGGGCATAAGAAAATCTCCCACTTTATACGTAAGAAGAAACCCCATTGCAAAAGGCAATACTATAAAGAAACAGAAAGCCGCCCCTGCAAGAAAAAGAGCTGTAGCAAACAAAATAAAGGGGAGGACATATTTTTTTTCCTTTTGAAGAAGGCCCGGAGATATAAACAGCCAAAGCTGGTGGAAAATTACAGGCAAAGCCAACATAAACCCCGCTACAAAAGCTACTTTCAGGTTCATCCAGAACGCCTCGGCCGGCGCAAGGAACACCAGTTTTGTATTATGAAGTTTATCTTGAGGCACAAAGTGTAAAAGTAATTTCTTTGCGGAAAAATCCAGGCTGTATTTGAGGGGAAACATGATAAACCTGAAGATTTCCTCGGAATAATTAAAGGCAATAGCGAAGGTCACCATCACGGCAATAAGTGAAATAATAATGCGTTTCCTGAGTTCGCCAAGATGGGCCGTAAGGGGCATAGTATAGTCTGCCATCCAGATTCTCCAGGCTATAATGAATCAGGCATGATCTTTAGTTGGAGTATCGCGCTGTTCGGCGGCATTTGAATCACGAGCATCAATTGCTTCCGTGGATTTATGTTCAGGAGTTTGATTGACATTGACTCCCTGAGATGGCCCCTCACCCGGAGCCGGCTGCTTTATGGTGTTGATTTCTGAATCCACCTGCTCTTTGACTCCATTAAGAGCCTTTTTGAGTTCACCTATTCCTTTGCCGAGCGCCCTGCCGATTTCAGGAAGCTTATTCGGACCAAAAACTATCAGTGCTACTACAAAAATTACGACAAGCTCAGGCAATGACAAATTAAACATGATAGGTAGTATACCACATAGGGTTTGCGAATAAATAACTTGAGCAATTCAGACCCTTACTGTTCGTAGATTTTTTGAAGGTTTTTCTTCGCTTTCGGCAAAATAATGCTTACTGAAAATAACAGGCGGCAATCCGAGACACTTCTCTGCAGGTTAAAACCTGCACCCAGTGTTGTATAAAGGTTCTCCAGAGTGGCGATCCTGTATCCCACCCTCCATTCAAGAAGATCAATCTTATTATTAAAATAATCTTTTCTTCCCACCACTTCGGCAAGGACCTTAGAATCATGTGTAATTGCCAGCTCGCTTCCGAGGTTTACATCATATTGGTAGTGCAGGTCCGGGTTCCCGGGTTTCTCATACAATATATTCAAATGCCCTTTGAAAGGACCTATCTGCTTCGTAAACACCAATCCCGCCCCATGCTCTCCTTCGCTGGAAAACTGATCTGAGCCGGAGGGTGTGGCAACCGTAAGCATATACGCAATGGCGGGGTAATACAGCCCCTCATCCAGGACCCTGTGCTTGATCCCAAATTGCGCGTCTTCAAAGCCGTCAATGTGTTTTTCATAATTGTCGACGTAGGGCAGCGTCATCTCGATTTCAAACCGGTCATGGATTCCATAGGCAAGCTGGAGCGTTGAGCGAAAAAAATTCGTCTCTGTCGATTTTTCCAAACCAAGACTCATATCCACATGGTTTTGTTGAAGGCTTTCAGCGCTGAATGTGGAAAATACACCGTAAGGCGGCAGCGGCCGCAATCCTTCTGTATCGAAAGCAAATCCGGAACAGACGGGCATAAACAATATAAAAAGGATCATCCATATTCTCATGGCTCAAATGAGAATATCAGAAAAGAAAAAGCAAGTCAAACTCAAGCAACGCTTTTATGGTATTCCTGAATCGATTTGATGCTCACTTCTTTCTTTTGAAGCATTTCAATAGCTTTTATTACCGCCCGTGCACCGGATATGGTCGTGGTTAATGGGACTTTAAATTGCAGGGCGCTTCTTCTTATGGAAAGAGAGTCCCTCTGGGCCTGCGTTCCGGTTACCGTATTTATAATAAAGTTCACCTCTCGGTTCTTGATAAGGTCCACTATGTGAGGGCGACCTTCTGTCACTTTATTAATGACTTCCATCTCAATACCGTTTAGTTTGAGAAACCGGGCGGTCCCTCTGGTGGCTATAAGCCTGAACCCCATATCGGCCAATTTTCTTGCGATCTCGATTGTATGAGGTTTATCTTTATCTTTTACGCTGATAATAATCTTTCCCGACGTAGGGATACTGTTGTAGCTTGCCGCCTGCGACTTTGCATAGGCCAGACCGAAATCTTCATCAATGCCCATTACTTCACCGGTCGATTTCATTTCTGGGCCAAGTATAGTATCTACACCGGGGAAGCGGTCAAAAGGAAAGACCGCCTCTTTAACCGCAACATACGTCAATTCTTTTTCTTTCGTAAGGCCCAGTTCCTTCAGGGTTTTTCCGAGCATGACCTTGGCGGCTAGTTTTGCCAGAGGAACTCCGGTGGCCTTACTCACGAAAGGTATTGTTCTTGATCCCCGGGGGTTAACTTCCAGTACAAATATTTCACCATCTTTAACCGCAAACTGCACGTTCATCAGCCCCTTTACATCGAGCTCCCTTGCCAGAGCTTTTGTCTGTTTCCTGATCTCCGCGACAATAAGCGGGGGCAATGAGTAAGGCGGAATTGAGCAGGCGGAATCTCCGGAATGAATACCGGCCTCCTCGATATGTTCCATAACTCCGCCAATCACGACATCGAATCCGTCTGCGACAGCATCCACATCCACTTCTATGGCGTCTTCGAGATATTTGTCTATCAGGATCGGGTGTTCCGGCGAGGCCTTAACAGCCTTTCTCATATAGTCGGTCATAGAGCCTTCGTCATATACGATCTCCATTGCGCGGCCCCCCAAGACATATGAGGGTCTCACCATAACCGGATATCCTATCCTGGTTGCCACTGCAATGGCCTCGTCAATGGACATAGCCGTATCGCTTTCAGCCTGTTTAAGCTCCAGTTTATGCAGCAACTCCTTAAACTTTCTCCTGTCTTCGGCCCTGTCAATGGAATAGGGAGACGTCCCCAGTATCCTTACTCCCTCATTCTCAAGGGGCACCGCGAGTTTAAGCGGTGTCTGTCCGCCGAACTGAACAATAACTCCCTCCGGTTGCTCGAGCTCGATAATATTAAGGACATCCTCAATGGTCAACGGTTCAAAGTAGAGACGGTCGGCAGTATCGTAATCGGTACTGACCGTTTCGGGATTGCAGTTGACCATTATAGTCTCATACCCCAGTTCCCTGAGGGCAAATACTGCATGGACACAACAATAATCAAACTCTATCCCCTGGCCGATCCTGTTCGGCCCCGAACCCAGAATAATCACTTTTTTCCTGTCGGTCGGATTTGCTTCGCATTCGACAACACCGGAACTCCCAATCTTATAAAATGGTTTCTCATAAGTCGAATACAGGTATGGAGTATATGCCTCAAACTCTGCTGCACAGGTGTCAACAAGCTTATATACCGGCTTTATTCCGCTCCTTCTCCTCAAGTCCCTGATGTTTTTCTCGGTTTCACCGGTCAGTTCAGCGATGCGCTTATCAGAAAAGCCATATTCTTTTGCCTGCCTCAGGACAGCATATTTTTCTTCAGGACTTCCCGGCTTTCGGGCTTCCGAGCTGATCCTCTCTTCCATCCCGAGGATCTGGATTATATTGTTCAAAAACCACGGATCAACTCCGGTGAGCGAGTAGACCTCTTCGATGGAAATACCCTCTCTGAGCGCCTGCGATATATACCATATCCTCTCGGCATTGGGAGTTTTTAGTTTTGCTCTTATCTCTTCGACTGAATTGTCGTCCCTGGGCTCAAAACCCGAGCAATCTATTTCGAGACTTCTCAGTGCTTTTTGCAGGGATTCCTTGAATGTTCTTCCGATAGACATTACCTCGCCTACTGATTTCATTTGAGTGGTAAGCGTCGTGTCGGCTTCGGGAAACTTTTCAAAAGTGAATCTCGGGATTTTTGTCACTACGTAATCGAGGGTAGGTTCAAAGGATGCAGGGGTTTCCCGAGTAATGTCATTCTTTATCTCATCAAGGGAGTATCCGACTGCAAGCTTGGCCGCAATTTTTGCAATCGGGAAGCCTGTGGCCTTACTGGCAAGCGCTGAACTCCTCGATACCCTCGGGTTCATCTCTACAAGCACCATCCTCCCGTTCCGGGGGTCCAATGCAAACTGAATGTTTGATCCTCCTGTATCGACTCCGATTTCCCGGATCACCGCTATAGCGGCGTCTCTCATTCTCTGGTATTCCTTATCAGACAGTGTCTGTGCAGGCGCCACTGTAATTGAGTCGCCGGTATGAATACCCATAGGATCGAAGTTTTCAATGGAGCAGACTATGACTACGTTGTCTTTCTTGTCCCGCATCACTTCAAGCTCATACTCTTTCCACCCGATCACAGACTCCTCCACAAGCACCTGGCTGACCGGGCTGAGTTTCAGTCCCTTATCAAGGAGTTCACGGTATTCTTCAATGTTATATGCAATCCCTCCTCCGGCGCCCCCGAGCGTGAAGGCCGGCCTGAGGATGACCGGGAAACCAAGATGCTCTATAATATCAAGTCCATCCTGGATGGTGGTTATTGCCGCGCTCTTCGGGACTTCCAGTCCGATGTTCCGCATTGCCTTTTTAAACAACTCCCTGTCTTCAGCTTTTTTGATCGCAGGCAGTTTGGCGCCTATCAATTCCACCTTGTAGCGGTCGAGCACCCCTGACTCGGACAGTTCCACCGCCAGGTTGAGAGCAGTCTGACCTCCCATGGTGGGCAGTAACGCATCGGGTCTCTCTTTTTTGATGATCAGTTCAACAAACTCAACCGACAGGGGCTCAATATAAACAGCGTCAGCGGTCTCGGGGTCGGTCATTATCGTTGCCGGGTTGGAATTCACCAGTACCACCGTATATCCCTCTTCACGAAGGGCCTTACAGGCCTGCGTCCCCGAATAGTCGAACTCACAGGCCTGGCCGATCACAATAGGACCTGAACCGATCAAAAGTATCTTTTTTATATCCGTGCGTTTTGGCATTTATGTCATATCAGACTGTTGGATTTCTCAGCTGATATGCCTCCTTATTTGTTTTACGACACTTTACTACAATAAATGTGCTGTTTAATAACGCTCAATATTGCATCTTCCTGGGCATGCCTATTCCAATGCTTTGGACAAGCGGGATTGTTTAAAATTATACCATTTAAGCGCCTTGTTATGTTCCCCCTTTGTATTCCTTGAAGCCGTTATCAGGCAGCACCGGATCCTCGAAGAAGATGCGAAGTCCCTTGAAATCCCTGTAAACTCGGTCCAGGACAATAATGTTAGGCGTGATGACCAGGAAGTTGCGTGACAGATCGGAGCCCGGTTCATACAATTTATGGAAGAAGCTCCACGCCAGCGCCAGGCTCAGAACCTTGGTCTTGCCGCTGCCTGTCGCCATCTTTACCACGAACCGCCGCCAGGTCTCGTCGAACATGCTGCCGGACACGAGGCCGCTTGCATCAAAGCGCATCATGTCATGCTTGTCCTTGACTCCCATGACATCGTAGAGGTAAACAATCGTCTCCAGAGCCTCGCGCTGGGCGAAGTAGTATTGAAACTCCGCCATCGTTCCGTCGGCCTTTGGCAGCAGATGTTGTGTGTTGAACCACCAATTGAGCAGGCTTCGGCTGGTGTCTGTGGCTCCAGCATACCTGCCGTCCCGGAACTCCTTCACCTTACGGCGCAGTTCAGCCACAAGCGGCGGCATGAGCTTTTCCATGCTGGTCTCGCGCAACGCTTCATCAGCAGGGAACCATCGTATGCTGGGGTCGAGAATTGCATGCGGGGATTTAGGGAAGTCTTTATGCAGCGCCATTATTTCTTCCCTCCGTTCTTGCCTATGTTCACGCTGACAATCGTCATGGTGTCATTGCCGAAGATGTCCACCACCTTCACGGCGATCTTGCGCCGTCCTGGCGTGCATTCGTGGAAGACGCTTTTAAGTTCCAGCGACCTTTCCTTCTTCGTGCGGAAGCTCTGCCACTCGTTCTCGAAGATGTAGTCGCCTGTCCAGAGTTCTTCCCATTCGCCGGTTTCTTCATTCTTCACCCGGACAATTTCCCGTTTGTTCTCAAAGTCGAAGTCTACAGACCAGTAGTCAATCCAGTCTGTCCAGTTCTTGGTGAGCACCTCTCTGGTGACGATGCCGTCCTTGTCCTTGCTCACCTTGACTATCTGACCCTTCTCCGCCACGATCCGGCTGCCCTTGTTTTTAATGGCGGCCTCCGCGTTGGCAATGGTGTCCTGCGAGTAGAACACCGAAAAGTCAGTCAGTTCTACCGCAACGGTATTCTTTGCAACGTGCGGTTTGACCTCGATGTAGGACACGTCATGGAACACCACCTGGTTCTTTTCCACCGCCCGTTTGTCGAAGACTTCGGCGGGGATGTATTTGGGCGCGATGTCGATCCCTTTTGCCCGCGCCTCATCAAGCACATTCGGGAACAGGCCCATCTCAAACTCGAAGCCGAGGATGTCCACCTTTGTGATGTGCTTCTTGCGGCATTCCAGGATGATTTCCTCGACGAACAGCCGCGTCACCGGCAGGTTCACCGGCCCGACGGCCACCAGCCGCCCCGCCTTCTTCCCGTGGAAGCTGATGAAGCCTTCCGTCTTCTCCGCCCGGTAGGCCCGCAGGATCAGGTCGAGGAACGCAGCCTCTTTTTCTTCGAGTTGCTTCTGCTGATCCGCCTCGCGCAGGTTGGGATTAACGCCGATATAATGCTGGCGCTCGTACTTTCCAAGATTGAGGATTTCAAAGGCCCTGTAGTCCTTGCCATCTTCCTTCAGTTGCCGTTGCACGCCAATCATTCGCTTACGCGTAGTGTGTATGGCGAACTTCCCCAAATCGCTGACTATCCACTTACGACCCAACTTTTCAGCGACAGCGGCTGTTGTTCCTGAACCGCAGAAGAAATCAGCGATAAGGTCGCCTTCATTAGAGGAGGCGTTGATGATGCGTTCCAGCAGGGCTTCGGGTTTTTGAGTGGGATAATCTACACGTTCAGTTGCCATTGGATTGGTTAGGTTTATATCAGTCCAAATATCTTCGATCTGCTTACCTTTTGATTCGTGGAGGTATTGTTTGTAAGAGGGATATGCCCCAGCCCTAACAGGTTCAATCCATCGGTCTTCCGCTTTTAGCCGTGCTTCTGTAGCGGCGGAATATGTCTTAAGCAGTGTCTTGCGATAATATCCGCGGTCATCCTTGTATTTGAAACGCTCCTCATACTCGTCCGAGTAATCGATGTATTGCTGGTTAAATCTGTAGTTCTCGCTGCGCGTGTAACTGATGATTGTATCTTGGTTGATGGGAAATTTGTTAGCGCGAGCTTTGCTGCTACCGGCGAAGGGGGTCCGCTTCCAAATGATGTGATTCAACAGACGATCATTTCCAAAGATTTCATCCATTGCAATTCTTATGAAAGAATTAACCCTCCAATCACAATGCACATAAATACTCCCATCCTCCACAAGCAAGTCACGCATCAGAACCAAACGCTCGTAAATCATGGCGATGAAGGAATCCGCCCCTTTGCCCCAAGTGTCGCGGTAAGCGATTTCTTCCAGGATGTTGGGCTTCTTTGTGAAGGTTTCGTCGCCAATCTCGATGTCCATCGAGAAATCCGCACCCACATCAAACGGTGGATCGATATAGATGAGTTTAATCCCGCCCTGTTTCTCGATTTCCTCGCGCAATGGGCCGTTCTTTAGGCTGGAGAGAATGAGCTTATTGTCACCCCATATCAGCTTGTTCGTCCACCCTTTGAGCTGGCGGCCGCGAGCGTCCAGTGAGAACATATCCATCTGTGATGCCGTATCTTGGGGCTTTTCGGCACGGGGTTCATCCACCTGTTCGATGACCTGGAAAGGCAGGACAATGTTGCAGACCTCGCCCGATTTCCCGTTCCAGACCAGCTCCACCTCTCGCTTGTCCTCAAACAGCAGAAAGCGGTACTTCTCTGGCAACGGCTTGTCCGCCTCTATAAAGCGGATGATCTCCTGCTGTTCCTGTTCGGTCAGTCGTGGCATAAGCTTCCTTTTTTTGTCAGTAGTCTACCCGGTCGTTCGGCCCGAGGGGCACTATAGAAAATATATAACAACAAGCTTAGCCGCTTGTCGGCTTGTGCGCCTGGTTGGAACCTCTCATGTTCGCCGCGAATGATCCCAACCGTCATTATTACAGTTGTCGCAATAGTTTATCGTAATCAGAATGAATGCCAATCCAGAACCAGATTATATCTGCTCCCTGAATGATTCCGATGGTTCTATAGTCTTTTGAGATTCTTACTGAAAAGATAGGGCGTGTAGAATGGACTTGTTTGAAGTGCAAACTTGGATAATACGGGTCTTCCTGAAATTGTTTATAAGCCTCTTTTGCCTGTTTTCTTATTAGTTCCGGCAATGCTGCATAGCACTTCCAAAAAGCCTCTGTAGTTCTTGAGTTCACAGGCTATCAATGTTCAGCGGTCTTGTTTTGCCTTTCTTGTGCTCTGCCAGAGCCCCGTCAGCAAGTTTATCAAGGACATTCTCCGATTCGGCAAACATTAGCTCCCACTTCTTCTCCGCCTCTAATTCTTCAAGCAGCCATTTCGCAATCGCGTTCTGATCGACAACCGGCAATCTTGATGCTTCTTTAAAGGCTTTTTCAAGCAATTTTGTCATTGGTCACTCCTTTGTTTATATTTTATCATGGTTCTTTTGCTTTTTTTGTCTTGACACCCCATTGGAATGTCTGTTCATGCTTCCCTGGTTTCACCCACAGGATAGCTCCTTCATTCAGTTTGAATTCATATTCCCATGGCTTGGCATCCTTTGGTCTCGGGATGATCATTGCCGGGAGGAAGGGTTTAACGACTGAATGCTCAACCCAATGCGATTCCGTTTTCTGGAATTGTGTCCAACCCAAACCAATATCGCAGAGTTGCCATAGGCTCCCGTCTTCCATCTCAAAAATCAGCGGCTTGCGCCCATCCGGTAAGCTGAACTCCCAAACGCGGCTGACTATCTGTTGCCGTTTCAACTTTATTTCTCGCTCCCTAACGACTTCCTTTCCGGGTAGCGGTTTCTCTCCCTGACCGGAAAGAATCCGGGTTATGCAGTTTTGTATTACTTCGTCTGAAAGGCCAAACTCCACCCGTTTTCCACTAAACCATTGAGAAATTTCTTCGTCTAGTTGGTTGAAGATTTGGGTGTATCCGTCAAGCTCTTCGATTAATTGGCGAATATGGTCGGCCTGAAACATAAGATGGGATCGGTCGAACCAATAATGATGCGCAAGGAAGTTTCTATTATTAAGAGCCTTTTCAAGTCTGATCGAAAATGCATCGGGGATCTTACCAGCAAGTTCGCTGATGACATAGCCTAATGTCAGGGTGAATGTATGAGCGAGCCGCTCTTCGACCCGAAGCCGAGTGATCAGGTCTCTACGAGGAAGATCAGACAGGGCAAGGATAAGGCAAAGGCCTCGATGAAGAACTTCGCTATAGTAATAGGCAAGGCCGAAGCGCGCGCACATTTCACGCACGAGATCATTCATAAGCTCGTTATCCATAATCATGCCTGCCTGTTCAAAATCTTTACTTTGTTCAAAACTTCTTCAAAAATGAGATATTCGTGTCCCTTCACAGTTTCCCAGTCAATTCCTTTATTTTGAAATTCAGGGTGCGCACCGATTTCCATATACGTTCGATATTTGCTGAGATTGAAGAGAGCTCTGTCAACTTTCTCAAGTAGGGGTATGTAGTTTTCGATTTCTATAACATGCAACCTGTTTACCATATCATGGGCTAAATCATTGCGATGTATTCTCAGTCCTTGAATAGCAAGCACATCCTCGGAATTTATCGCCTTCATGAAATCACGCAAGTACAGAAGACATGCTTCGAACTCGTTTTTATGACGAGATAAAACATCTTCTTCATACGATTTGAACGGCATACCTTTGCCAAACATCATATTCGAATAGAAACACTTAATTGGTTTGACTATAAGGCTTTTTACCAACTCGAATGCCACTAAGATGAAACCTGCGTATGTGAGTACGCGCGTCAGTTCTTCGTCTGTCAAGTTGTCTATTTTCACCATCTATAGCCCATCCTTAATTTCGGAACCAACCAGTTCGTATCCCAATCTGTCCAACATCCCCAATGGCCTATTAGCGGGCCTCATATCCTTCCCAATATAACACAGCTATAGTGGAACAACAGCAGCCTCCCCAATAAAAGCATATCTTTCGGGAACACAGGTAAAGATGACAATCTGGCATTGCTTGGCGGCTACCGCCAATACGGCGCCCATCAATTTCAGGCGCTCCGGGTCGGTGTAACCCAGTGCATCATCCAAGATGACCGGTGTTCCGCCATCCTTTGCCACTACCATGGAACACGACAACCGGTAAATCAAAGAAAGTTGTTCTTTTGTACCACCGCTAAGGGAATCGAAGGGGACCGTGACGCCAGAGACCGTTCTGCTGGTAATTTTCAAATCATCGTCGATAGTCACCTGAAATGAAGGGTCAAATACCAAACGACCAAGTCTTTCAATTTTATCTTTAAGCGGTGCGACATAAGCCCGGTTCGCCTTGTCCCGCTCTTCGCACATAGTATCAAAAAGGCATTTGGCCGCATTGGCTCTAAGTGTGGTCGCCCGGTTTTTGAACTCCAATTGTTCAAGTTGATTCTCTGCCGCATTAAATTTTTCGTGAAGGCCCTCTTCGCCCATTATTTTAAGACGGGTTTGGACCTCTGTCAGTTCCTTGTCTTTTGAATCATGACTAATTTTTATCGTTTTCAAGGAACCTTTGGTGGAATCTGCCAGGGCTCTTACTTGTTCAGGATTGAAAGCTTTTAAAGCGTCTGCGGCTGAACGGTATCCAGTATCTTCTGAGAGCACCGCCCTGTCAGCGGCAATCATGTTGACCTCAAGTGTTTCATCAGATTCTTTCTTACGAGCTTTATCGAGGTTTTCTTGAGTCTGTTTGAGGTCTTTGTCCAACTGCTCAAGTTTGGCCACGTCTTCCCTGTATTTTATATTTACACCTTCGAAGAACGAGCGGGCAGAATCGAGAGCCTTACGCGTATTCTCCAATTCGCCACTTGCAGTCTGTAAAGTCGCTTCTGCCTCTGCCCGTTCCTTTTTTGCGGTGTCGAAATCCGGGCAAATCGGAATGTCTTTAACCCGCCCGACAAGGTAGTTCGGCACGCTCTGCTGGAGATTGTGCAACCTTTCTTCAAGGCTTTCGTAAGTAATATCCCTAAGGTTTTCCTTCTCGACCCGATCTTTGTTTCCAACACCCCGCAATGCCTCCTGGCGTTCGTCATACGCCTTTCTGGCCTCGTCCGGGTCTGCCACAGCGGCAGCGGAACAGGCAGCGTGGAGGGCCAGACGCGCTTCTTCAACCTTCCGGGCAAGCCCTTCTATGCTGGAGCCGGCGGTTATTTCGATATCAAGGGTTCCCGGAATGGACACTGTGGTCTTATCAGAGACGGATATTTTACGAAATTCATTAGTTTCGAGTACCGCCTCTGTACCGTCTATGGATAGGCGACATTGAGAGATGGAACGAAGAAGAACACTTGGCGAACCTATTTCCATCCTGGCAGAGGCGGTCTTATAACTTAGTTCTGCTTCCTTTATCCTGTCTAATGCGGTGGCATCCACCTTGTTCTTCGCCAACACTGTCTCTGCCTGGGCAGCGTCTTTACGGGCATGGTCAATTCGTTGTTTGCGTTCGAATAACTGATCCAGATCGAGCTTGTCGTGATAATAGTCGAAATCCGCCCTCTTCAAGGCGGCGAGACATTCCGTTTCCTTTCTTTTTCTTTCGGCTTCGATGGTCGCAGCTTTGGCTTTATTAAAGGCCTCCTCGGCCTGAGACAAAGCCGGCAGGGCCATTGAACTGCTTTCTTGAAGTTCCCAGTGGGCCTTGGCAGCGTTTTCTGCTGTACGAATCATATCCTGGCGGATTTCTTTGGCATGCCGTACTGCCTCAAGAGTTTTTTGAGCAGATTCCTGTTTTAATGCGGCCGCAGAAAGAGTGTTTTCGAGCGAGTTAATTTGATCAAGCTTGGTTGTGAGGGCTATCATCTGTTGAGATAGCTCTTCTTCCTGCTTCTTGAGCTGGCCCAATTCCCTTTGCAAGACAGGGACACGGTCGATATCGGTTTCGAGCGCACGGATGTCCTGTTCAATTGATCTAACCTCAGTCTCCTTTTCGCTCAGGGCGTTTCGCAGGTCCTGTAGTTCCTTCTTCTCGGTTCCACGACCAGTAGTATAGTAGAGTTCATATTCCTGCGAAACCCTTTTGAACAAACTGAGTTCTTGCGGGGCGGCCGGATGAACCCCTGCTGCCTTGTCGAGCGCCGCAGACAATGCCTGTTTGTTTTTAAGCTCCGGTTGGCCAATCGCCTCACCCTGCATGATAGACAGGGCCTTCCACAAAGCAACATCGAGTGTTTCTTTAAGAATTTCATTCGCCCTGTCATGCGCCTGGCGGCCCGTGAGGTTTTCGGGATTCGGTTTTGTAATAGTAAGTTTAGTCTCAGGCTTTTTTAAGAAGCGTTTGAAATAGGTAAACACATATTTGCCCGTCTCCATTTCCAGCTCAATTTCAGGTCCCGCATCTTGATGAACGGGTTGGATGGCTTGAATGGCTTTGTTTTTGCTATTGTCCTGGTAGTCAAAAATAGTGTTTATGGCCTCGCCGAGACTGGACTTCCCCGACTCGTTCGGGCCTTCTATGCGTGTAATACCCAGGGGACTGAACTCTATATCACGCGTATTAATGCCCCGGTAATTGGCAACCCTAAGATGAAGGAGTTTCATGCGACCTCCCTGGAAAGACGGAGCAGGAGCATGAATGCATCGCGGGCAACGGAGCCTTCGGGCCCACCCTGCTCTATTTTATCCCGAAGCCTTTTTACCGTTGCATCGGCAAAGCCGGAAAAACCAAGATCGGTGAAGTCCGTATCATCGGGAATCACGAGGAGGTTGTCTCGGTTGATAACGGAACCCGCCAGGACATCCTTGGCTGCAAGGAGGTGGTTTTGAAGAAACCCGTGCAAAGAAAGTGTGAGCGAACCTTTAAGAACCAGTTTTACAACTGCCCGTTCCCTGTCCGGGATGTCTTCCAGCTTTTTCCGGAGAGCCTCCATATCGGCTACGGTATTCAAGTCAACTAAGTCTTCGATAAAACTCCACTGTCCGATTTTCACTTCTTCGGTAGTGACATGGTCGCCATCAAGATTGACAATCTGGCAGAACCCTGAATGGTCTTCACGGAAATCGGTGGATTCGGGAGTCCCGGAATACCAGATTCTGTCGCCGGAACCCACTTTCGTTAGGGAATGGCGATCGCCTAAAGCTATAAAATGGGCCTTCCCTTCTGAGACTGCAGCTTCAAGCTTGGACAATACCATCACATTTTCTGCTTCTTTATCGGGAGTAAATATGTCAATAATACCATGCCCCGCGCAGATACGCTTTATGCTCCCAGCCGGAGGAAGCGCATTGAGCAAATCAACAATTGGGTTGCCGCGCGGCCGTTTAGACAACCAAGGGGCGCCTATCAGTTCGAACCCTTCATCCAGTCGAACAGGAGCCGTGTTCTCGATGATGTGGACATGAGCCGGTTTCTTTTCTACGAAAGTGCTGGATCGGTAAACAGAAGCCGCATTCAAAGGGTCATGATTACCGGGAAGAAGATAAACAGGGACTGTCACCTCTTTGAGTGCTTCGATTGCCCGTGCGACGGTTTTACGGTCCACCTGGTTTGACTCGAAAGAATCGCCGCACACCAAAATAAAATGACATTTTTTCTCTTTGGCAATACGGCCCATTGTTCGAATGGCATCAAACCGCGCCTGGGTATATCGGGCCTGGGCTTCTTCCGAAAGGAAACGGCGGGTCATACCCAATTGCCAGTCGCTGGTATGAAGGAAACGAATCATGGGTTATAATCCTTTCGATCTGTCATGCCCGAAGTTCGTAATCGGGCATCCAGTGCCATGGCTTTCTGGATTCCCGCTTTCTCCAACAGTACCAATAGTAGGTGCTTTAAGCAGGTGCTCTTAGGCACGGGAATGACGAACATTGTGGCTTTACTTATGACCCCCTTATTATCCCTCTATAAAATTTTTAAAAGTTTTTGTTACATTATCAGCTTCGGAATAGTCTCCGGAAGAGAAAACCATTACTCTTCGCGCATCTTTGAATTCAAATTCCACAGTGTAAAATTCGGCTGCAGCACCGAAGCCGGGAATAACAGCGCCATGCTGGAGCGCTATTTTCTCGACAATTTTTATTCCATCGGGATTTTCAGAAGCAATTTCTTTATAATCCTCTCTGATTTCCTCGAGCTCAGCAAGGGTAAATAATTGTTTTTCCGTTCGGAAAAAACCCTTGCGCATAAGAACAACAACATTATTGTCTTTGTCTATGACCGCCTGCAAAAACGTTTCACGGAAAACAAAGGTCCTGAAAAAAATAAAAAACAGCACAAACAGCAGCAATACAGCTATAAAAGAAATAGTGGACAGGTGGACCCTGGAAGCAAAAAAAAATCCCAGCAGCAAGATGCATGCTCCGGCGGCAAAAATGGAGGCCGTCTCACGGTTAAAAATACTGCTGTGCAGCATACTGCCTTTTTCCGCCCTGAACGACGCCGTCCTGAAGACAAGCACTTTATCACTTATATCAAATTCATACGCAGCGCTCCTGCTCATATCACATCTTCCGCTTACCCGCAGCCTATCACCTATCACCTATCACCTATCACCTATCACCTATCACCTATCACCTATCACCTATCACCTATCACCTATCACCTATCACCTATCACCTATCACCTATCACCTATCACCTATCACCTA
>Ga0074045_10001132_pt1 | contig 26009 bp, 25 predicted proteins | sample BogForMeECP23OM2_FD_94442 | JGI IMG/M metagenome (GOLD analysis project Ga0074045, IMG submission 94442) | Bog forest soil microbial communities from Calvert Island, British Columbia, Canada - Bog Forest MetaG ECP23OM2 | ecosystem: Environmental > Terrestrial > Soil > Wetlands ... | reverse complement strand
GGCAGGCTGCACGCGTTCCGGCCCGGCATAGGGCTGCTGGCGGCGCAGTCGAGGGTTCCGATTGTGCCGATTGCGCTGGTTGGGTTGGGCGAGATTCGTACGGCCCACTCGCGCTGGTTCCGCTCCGGCAAGATCGAGGTGCGCATCGGGCGGGCCATCGCAGCGGCCAGTGAGGAGACTGACCCGGCAGAGTTCACCGCGACGCTGGAAGAGGCCGTGCGAGGGTTGCACGGCGCGCTGCCATCACTCGACGAGTAGCGGTCGGCCGTCAGCTCTTCGCCACCGGAGGCGGCACTGCCGGATTCACCACCGGCAGGCCCATGCCTCCCGCGCCACTGCCGGCGTTCATGCTGCCGCGCAGGCCGGCCAGAATCTGGGTCATGAAATCGTTGGCCGCGCCGGGACTGTTGGGCAGGAAGACGGTACTGTTGCCCGACTTGGTGCCGATGTCCTTCAATGTGTCGAAGTACTGCGTCAGCAGGACCAGCGCCATCACATCCGACGCCGTCGCCCCCGGCACCGACTCGCGGAAGTTCTCAATCGACGCGCGCAGGCCATCGATGATCGCCTGCCGTTCGGCCGCGATGCCCTTGCCCTGCAGCGCCTTGGATTCGGCCTCGGCCTCGGCCTGCTTCACCTTCAGGATCTTCTCCGCCTCGCCGCGGGCCTGCGCCGCCACCTGCGCGCGCTGGGCCGCGTTGATGTCGTTCATGGCGTCCTTCACCTTGGAGTCGGGAATGATGTCGGTCACCAGCGCGGTCAGAATATTGAAGCCGAAGCCGCTCATAATCGCGTCCAACTCCGTCTTCACATTTACCGAGATCCCCGACTGCTGCTCGAAGGTTTCATCCAGACTTAACTTCGGCACATGCCCCAGGATCGAGTTGAAGACGAAGCTCTCGATCTGCTTCTGCGGCGAGCTCAGCTTATAAAACGCGTCGTAGATCTTGTCCGACAGAATCTGGTACTGCACGCTCACTGGAATCTGCACAAAGACGTTGTCCCGCGTCTTGGTCTCCACGGAGAATTGTGCCTGCTTCACCTGCAGATCGACGAAGTAGACCCTCTCGGCAAACGGCACCAGGGTATGCAGTCCCGGCTGCACAATGCGGGCGAATTTGCCGAAGCGCTCCACCACGCCCGCCGTGTATGTGCGCACGGTATACAGCGTCTTCACAACCAGAATCAATACCACCAGCGCCAGAACCCCTAAGACCACCAAGCCAGCGTTCAAATCCATTGTTCCATCTCCTCGTTAAACGATTGAAACCAGCGCGCCAAGCATACACCACGCAGCGCACGGCTCATGTTAGCAACCTGATGGATGCAGGGATGGAACTTTGCGGCGATGCCAGGTGCCGAGGCGGTTCAGGCCAGGGTGCGGGCGGCGGTGGGGGCGAAGTAGGTGACGATGAAGTCGTAAACCCACCCATGACGATGAGACCATCATGGATGGGGCACCCAAATCTACGTCAGTGCGCGCGCGGCATCCTTCGCAAAATACGTCACGATGAAGTCTGCGCCGGCGCGGCGGATGGAGATGAGGGACTCGAGGATGGCGGGGCCGGGCGAGAGCCATCCGCGCTGGAAGGCGGCCTGGAGCATGGCGTACTCGCCGGAGACCTGGTAGGCGCCGAGGGGGACATCGAAACGCTCGCGGGCGGCGCGGATGACGTCGAGATAGGGGAGGGCGGGCTTCATGAGGACCATGTCCGCGCCCTCGGCGATGTCCTGGTCGATCTCGCGCATGGCTTCACGGAGGTTTGCGCCGTCCATCTGGTAGCTGCGGCGGTCGCCGAACTGCGGGGCGGAGCCGGCGGCCTCGCGGAAGGGGCCGTAGAAGGCGGAGGCGAACTTGGAGGCGTAGCTGAGGATTGGCGTGTTCTGGCACGCGGCGGCGTCGAGGGCGGCGCGGATGGCTTCGACGCGGCCGTCCATCATGTCGCTGGGGGCGACGATGTCGGCTCCGGCCTGGGCGAGGGAGACGGCGGTGCGGGTGAGCAGGGGGAGGGTTGCGTCGTTCTGGACTTCGTAGTGGTCGCCGTCACTGGAGACGATTCCGCAGTGGCCGTGCGAGGTGTACTCGCAGAGGCAGACGTCGGCGATGAGGACAAGGGAGTCGAGGGAGCGGGAGGATTTGAGGGCGCGCAGGCCCTGCTGGACGATGCCGTCGGCGGCGTAGGCGCCGGTGGCGAGGTCGTCCTTGTGCGACGGAAGGCCGAAGAGGAGAAGGCCGCCGAGGCCAAGCGTGGCGCAGGATTCGGCCTCCTTGAGCGCCTCGTCGATGGAGAGGTTGAAGACGCCGGGCATGGAGGCGACCTCTTTGCGCACGCCCTCGCCGGAGCAGAGAAAGAGCGGATAGACGAGCGCGCCGGGATGCAGATGCGTCTCGCGCACCAGCGAGCGCAGGGCTGGAGTGCGGCGCAGACGACGCATTCGTGTGGCTGGAAAGTACATGGAGATAGTTTACGAGGTTCGAGGTTCGAGGTTCGATGAAAAGACAAATACGGAGATTCTGGCTGCGCCAGAATGACGAGCCAGTAAAGGTCTGAACAACTGTTCGACATTCCCTCAGGGGCTAAAGCCCCATTGATCTTTCATCCCTTATGGACGGGCTGAAGCCCGTCCCTTTCAAAGCAACGACTGATTCAAAGATTCCCTAGGAGTGGTCGACGATGGCGTCGTACTCAACGGCGGAGTTGGATGGAGCCAGCACCCAAAGCGTATAGATTCCGAGCGCGGTGCCGAAGGGAATCCGGATCAGCGAAAGGATGGCGATGACAATGGCAAGAATTCTGCCCCAGGACTTGCGCATCAGAAGCGAAACTCCGGTGGCCAAGTCCAGCACCGCGCCGATCGAGGTCAACACCACAATGAGCGTGGCCAAGCCGCTCATCCATGGAGCGACCTGCATAAAGGGAAGGCCGCGCGGTACACCGAAGCCGCCGAAGAAGCCTGGCATCGAGATCCCAAAGAGAATGAGGGCTGCGATGATCCCCGTGATCGCGCGGTATGCGCCGTAGACGCACCATAGAATACCCAGCATCTGTAGGTGTTGCTGCACCCGCGGGGCAACCAGGATCGGTTGAGGCACGCCACTCACCGGTGGAGGAGGCGGCACCGGCACTGGCACTCCACACTTCGAACAAAATGCACCCTCCACTGGACTACCGCATGACTGACAGATCATTGCTTGCCTCCCTGGACCAGCATCTCCAACATGCGATACGCAGCGCAGGCGCAAATGGTTCCGCGCAGGGCGCAACGATTCGATGTGTTGCCAGATACCATAGCAGATGTGAGCCTGCTGCCCAACATTCCGTCGCCGCTTGCCGAGGCCAGCTCGGTCGCGCTGGAGTGGCTGCGGCTGCGCGAGCTGATTGCGGGCCGTGCCAGTTCGCCGCTGGGGCGCGGGTGGGTGCTGGCGCTGGAGCCGAGCGCGGACCGGGCGTGGATCGAGGCGCAGCAGCAGCGGACGGGCGAGATTCGCGATCTGTTGACGGGCGGCGGATCGTTCGACTTCCACGGGCTCTTCGATCCGACGGAGCGGCTGGAACAGACGCGGCTTGAAGGCGCCGCGCTGGAAGCGCAGGAGATCAATGCGCTGCTTACGATCGTCGAGCGCGTTGCTGCGTGGCGCGCGCTGCTGATCTCGCCTGCGGGGCGGGCGCGTAGTTGGCCGGGGATTGCTGGGCTCTCGGCGCATCTGCTGGAGCACGATTTTGCGCCGCTGCTGCACGCGTTGCGGGGAAAGATCGAGTCGGACGGGAGCCTTTCGGATGAGGCGAGCCATGAGCTGCGGCGCATCCGGCGCGCGATAGAGCGGCAGCACCGGGCGATTGAAGAGAGCCTGCGCAAGTCGCTGCGCGCACTGGCCAGCGAAGGATCGACGCAGGAGGAGCTGATTACGGTGCGCGGCGAGCGGTTCGTGATTCCGGTGAAGGCGGAGTTTCGCAAGCGCGTGCCTGGGGTGGTTCATGGGTCTTCGTCGTCGGGGCAGACGGTGTTTGTGGAGCCGCTGGAGGCCATCGAACAGAACAACGAGCTGGTCCGCCTGTTGGACGAAGAGCAGCGCGAGATTCACCGCATCCTGGTGGCGATGACGCGGGCCATCGGCGAACAGGCGGACGCGATTCTGCTGGGCACGTCGATTCTCGCCGAGGTGGAGAGCCACTTCGCACGCGCGCGGTTTGCCAATGAGCTGGGGTGCGTGCGGCCGGTGTTTACTGCGGACCCCACCCGTGACGGTGAAGCTGTCACGAATGGGGCACCCAAATCCGTGGGACTGAGGCTAACTGCGGCGCGGCATCCGCTGCTGGAGCTGCGGCTGCGACGCTCGGGTGAGGCGGCGGTTCCAATTACGCTGGCGCTGGAGCCCGATGCGCGGCAGCTCATCATCAGTGGGCCAAATACCGGCGGAAAGACGGTGGCGCTGAAGACCACCGGACTGCTGGCGCTGATGGCGCAGGCGGGAGTGCCCGTGCCCGCGGAGGCCGCGACTCTGCCGCTCTTCCAGGCGATCTACGCGGACATCGGCGACGCGCAGTCGATTGAGACGAACCTCTCGAGCTTCTCCTCCCACGTTCTCAACGTGGACCGCATCGCGCGCGTAGCGAATGAAGACTCGCTGGTGCTGCTGGATGAACTGGGTTCGGCGACCGACCCCGAGGAGGGCGCGGCGCTGGCGGTGGCGATTGCAGGGCACTTTCTCAGTGTGCGCGCGTGGAGCTGCATTACGACGCACCTCACGTCGCTGAAGGTGTACGCGGCCAATCGCGCGGGCGTGCTGAATGCGGCCGTGGGATTCGACCAGGCGACGCTCTCGCCGACCTACGAGCTTCGGCTTGGCGTTCCCGGAGCGTCGGCGGGGTTGAACATTGCGGAGCGGCTGGGACTGATGGCGGAGATTGTGGCGGCGGCGCGGGCGCGGCTGACCACGCAGGCCGCAGACATTGGGGTGCTGCTCGATCAACTGCACGCACAACTGACCGCGGCCAGCAACGAGCGCGAGACAATGCGCCTGCGCGAGCGGGAGATTGCGCGCGAACGGCTGCGGCTGGAGACAGAGGGCCGCGCGGAACAGAAGGCGCGCACCAAGGAGCTGGAGGCGAAGCTGAATTCGCTGATCGGGGAGTTTGAAGGCCAACTGCGCGAGACGGTGAAAGCGATCGACGACAAGGCGGTGGCGAAGAAGATTGCGCGCGAGGCTGGGTCGGCGGTGGCGCGCGTAAAGCGCGAGTTTGCGGCCGAGTTCAACTCGACCGTGGTGGCGCACACGACGGGCGCGGACAAGAATGATCCGCCGGCGCAGGCGGGCGGGCGTGGGGTTGCGGTGCGCGCGGTGAGGGCAGGCGACCTGAAGGTTGGCGACCTGGTGAAGCTGAAGAGCCTGGGGCGGGAATCGCGCGTGGAGCGTGTGATCGACGCAAAGAACTTCGAGGTCTCGGTGGGGACGATGAAGATGCGCGTGGCGCTCGGCGATATTGCGGAGGTGACTCCGGTTGCCGTAGTGACGCCGGCGGAGGCCGCACGGCGGCGAGGCGGAATCACGGTGCAGACTTCGTCTGACAGTGACTCTGTGCCGATGGAGATCAACGTAATTGGGCGAACGGCGGAGGAGGCGCAGGACGAGGTCTCACGCTATCTGGACCGCGCATTCATGGCAGGGCTATCGCACATCCGCATTGTGCATGGGACGGGGATGGGCGTTCTGCGGCGGACGCTGAGGGAGTTTCTGAAGAACCATCCGCAGGTGACCAGCGTGACCGAGCCGCCGCACGACCAGGGCGGGCAGGGGGCGACCGAGGTGGAGTTGAGGCAGTAGGGATGTTGTTGGTTGTTGGTTGAAGAACAGCTTGATTAGCTGTGGGTATGCGAAATAACCGCAGGTCCTTCGACTGCGGTTGGCGCGTGTGCGCCAACCTTCGCTCAGGATGACAACATTGTGGTGATGAAACGAAAAGCCCAGTACTGACGCCGGGCTTCTGTGTTTGTCTTTACGCCGAAGGCGCTGATCCCACCCATCGCGATGAGGCTGCGATGAATGGGGCACCCTGTATTTGCGCGAAGCGCGTTTCGCCCTCCGCGAAGGAGTCAGATGCGCATGGGCATGAGGATGTAGCGGTACTTGACGTCTTCGGAGCCGTCTTCGGGGCGCATCTGGCCGGCGGACTGGGCGTCCTTGAACTCCAGGCGGACCTCGCCGGAGGTGCCGATGGCCTTGAGGAAGTCGATGAGGTACTGGCTGTTGAAGCCGACGACGAGCGGGTCGTAGTTGTACGGAGTCTCGATGGTGTCTTCGGACTCGCCGGAGTCAGTGGAGGAGCTGGAGAGCTTGAGCTCGTTCTGTTCGAGGCGGATCTTGATGGCACCGGAGCGCTCGTCGGCGAACTGGGCGACGCGCTGGATGCAGCCCATCAGGTCCTCGGAGCGGACGATGACGAACTTGTTGTTGTCGCGCGGGAGGACGGCCTCGTAGTTGGGGAACTGGCCGGTGAGCTTGCGCGAGGTGAGCACGCGTCCGCCGACGCGGAAGAAGAGGGTCTGCTCGTCGTCGGCGAAGTCGAGCGACTCGGCCTCGGTGGAGTTGAGCAGCGAGAGCAGCTCGCTGAGCGCCTTGCGCGGGATGAGGGTCTTCTTCTCGCCGGAGACTCCCGCGAGCGACTCGCCGAGTTTTTCGATGTGGGCCAGGCGGTGGCCGTCGGTCGCGACCATGGCCATCGACTCGGCCTTCAACACCAGCAGCGCGCCGTTCAGTGTGTAGCGGGACTCTTCGTTGGAGATGGCGAAGATGGTTTTGGAGATCATGTTCTCGAGCGAGGCGACGAAGAGCTTGAACGCGCCGGAGGGCGGAAACTCAGGAACCTGTGGGAAGTTGGCGCGCGCCATGCCGACCATCTTGGTGTTGGAGCGGCCGGCGCGGATCTGCACCCAATGGTTGTCCATCAGCTTGATCGCGATGTCGCCCTCGGGCAGCAGCTTGATGTAGTCGTAGAGCTTGCGCGCGGGAATGGTGCATGCGCCGGGCTTCTTGACTTTGGCCGCGCAACTGGTGCGTACGCCCTGGTCGAGGTCGGTGGCGGTGATGGTGAGCGTGTCGTCTGCCGCCTCGAAGAGGAAGTTGGAGAGGATGGGGATGGTCGTCTTGCGCTCGACGACAGACTGAGCGGCGGTCAGCTCGCGCAGCAACTCGGCGCGGGATACGGTGATCTCAAGGTTTCCAGCGGGCGCGGCTGTCGTCGTCATCTCGGGCTCCTGAGTTGTTTTGAGAGGTGTTGCTGGGCTTGCATCCTGAATTTCTTTCGACAAGGCGGTCTCTCCGGGCATTCTTTCGTTGAAACGGATGCTGGCCAAACTGTACACCGAATTCGGTGCGGTGTGAACTGCCCAGCCTCGGTCATCTCGATTCTATTGATTGGCTGGCTTTGAACGCGACAGATTTCTTTGTGGAAAGCGCAGCACCTTGTGTGTGATGAGTGCATCCCATCATAGGGAATGCACTTTGTACTGCTTCTACTAAAAACAAGGATTAAGAAAGAAAGATGCTAGTAGTAGCAGCCGTTGCCGCTGGAAATGTGGATTTCAGGACGATGTATCGCATAGCTGGTGGGTTGTGATGCAGTATCTATTTAGAAAACTGAGTGCCGGTTCTCGAAGAAGGAGCAAGAGTGGGTGGCACTGGCATGGAGACGCCCCTGTTATCGCACTTCTTCACAGTTGAGCGCACAGACTTGCCGCAGGGAGTCGTACGGTTCGTGGGAATACAGAACAACACACGCATTATCAGTAGGATAGACCATCTAGATTTTGAACAGAATTGCGGTTCGCAAAGAGGATAATGAAACATTCGCAGGTAGAGGAGCAGGATGAAGATCTCTATCTTAAGTGCAGGTAACGCCTCCGGCGTTCTCCTCGTGGAGCGCACCTGGCTGGAGCATCTGAGTGTAAGGCGCCACTCAGGGAACGGCGCGACGCAGCGTAAAATCGAGATGTTGCGCATTCGATCTGGATAGGAGCATCCGGTGGCAGAGACGATCTTCGATGTGGTAGTAGTGGGCGGGGGCCCAGCCGGATATACCTGCGCGATCCGCGCCTCGCAGTATGGGTTGAAGGTGGCGCTGGTGGACGCCAGCGACCGGCTGGGCGGGACGTGCCTGCTGTGGGGATGCATTCCGACCAAGGCGATGCTGTTCACAGCGGAAATATGGGACCAACTGAAGCACGCGGAGCGCTACGGCATAGAGGGCGTGGCCGGCGCGAAGCTGAACTGGAAGAATGTTCTGGCGCGCAAGGACGACATCGTCACGCGGCACACCAAAGGTCTCGACTTCCTGATGAAGAAGAACAAGATCACGATGTTCAAGGGATTCGGGAGGCTGACAGGCCCGGCGAAGGACGGAGTGCATACGGTAGAGGTGAAGCTGGCGGACGGCAAGACCGAGACGGTGAAGGCGAAGAAGGTGGTGCTGGCGACGGGGAGTGATGCGCGGATGCTGCCAGGGTTGAAGGCGGACGAGACGATCCTCACGAATTATGAGATTTTGAAAATCGCCGAGATGCCGAAGTCGCTGGTGGTGATTGGATCGGGCGCGGTGGGCGTGGAGTTTGCGTCGATCTTCAAAAGCTTTGGCGCGGAGGTGACGGTGCTGGAGATGCTGCCGCGCATGGTCCCGGTGGAGGACGAGGAGATCAGCAAGGAGCTGTTGCGGCTGTTCAAGAAGCGCGGATTCGACGTGAACCTGTCGGTGAAGGACACCAAGATCGAGAAGAACAAGGGTGGTGCGCTGGTGAGCTGGACGGACGCGAACGGCAAGCCGCAGAGCAAGCAGGCGGAGAAGGTGCTGGTTGCGGTGGGGCGCGCGCCACGGACAGAGGGCATCGGGTTGGAGAAGACCAAGGTTGTGCCGGAGCACGGCTTCATTATGACCAACGAGTGGATGGAGACGAGCGAGCCGGGTGTGTACGCCATCGGCGACATCGTTGGCGGGCTGCCGCAGTTGGCGCATGTGGGCAGCATGGCGGGGCTGATTGTGGCGGCGCGGCTGGCGGGCAAGTACGCGAAGCCGATCAACAAGGCGCGGATTCCGGGCTGCACCTACTGCGAGCCGCAGATCGCAAGCGTCGGGCTGACGGAGGCGAAGGCCAAGGAGCTGGGGCATACGGTGAAGGTGGGCAAATTCCCGTTTGTGGGCAACTCGAAGGCGACGATCCTGGACGCGCACGACGGCTTCGTGAAGGTGGTCGCGGACGCGAAGTACGGCGAGGTGCTGGGCGTACACATCATCGGGCCATACGCGACGGAGATCATCGCGGAGGCGGTGACGGCGCTGGAGCTCGAAGCTACGGTGGAGGAGATGATGTTCACCATCCACGCGCATCCCACGGTGGCCGAGGCGCTGCTCGACGGCTTCAGCAGCGTGGAGGGCATGGCCATCAACGTTTAGGCGGAGACGCCTGCGCGAAGAGTCGGCTGCTATGGGAACCGCTTGATGCGGCCCTAAGGCTTCAGTGTGGACATGTCGATGACGAAGCGGTACTTCACGTCGCTCTTGACGACGCGCTGGTAGGTCTCGGCGAGCTTGTCGATCGAGGTGAGCTCGATGTCGGAGACGATGCCGTGGTCGGCGCAGTAGTCGAGCATCTCCTGCGTCTCCTTCATGCCGCCGATGTTGGAGCCGGCGAGCGCGACGCGGAACGAGGTGAGCGAGAAGGGCGCGACAGGAAGCTGCTTCTCCGAGAGGCCGACCAGGCAGAGGGTCCCATCCAGACGGAGCAGGTCGAGGTAGGCGTTGAGGTCGTGCGGGGCGGAGACGCAGTCGAGGATGAGGTCGAAGCTGGCCGCGTGTTTTGCCATGGCGTCAGCGTCCTTGGAGATGACGACCTCGTCCGCGCCGAGACGCTTGGCGTCGGCGATCTTGCTCTCGGAAGTTGTAAATTGCACGACGTGCGCGCCGAAGGAGTGCGCGAACTTGAGTCCCATGTGGCCGAGGCCGCCGAGACCGACGACGCCGACCTTCTTGCCGGGGCCAGCGCCCCAGTGGCGCAGCGGGGAGTAGGTGGTGATGCCGGCGCAGAGCAGTGGCGCGACATCGGCAAGCTTGTCGCCAAATTTGGGCGAGATGGTGTGGACGTAACGCTGGTCGCAGACGATGTTGTTGGCGTAGCCGCCGTACACTATCGCGCCGTCGTAGCCCCTGGCGTTGTAGGTGCCGACGAAGCCCTTGACGCAGTAGTTCTCCAGGTCCGCCTTGCAGTTGGCGCAGACGCGGCAGGAATCCACCATGACGCCGATGCCGGCGAGGTCGCCCGGCTTGAACCTGACAACCTCCGCGCCGACCGCCGTCACGCGGCCGACGATCTCGTGGCCGGGCACCATGGGATACATCGCGTTGCCCCACTCGTTGCGCACCTGGTGGATGTCGGAGTGGCAGATGCCGCAGTAGGCGATCTCGACGACAACATCGCGCGGGCCGGGGTCGCGGCGCTCAAAGCTGTAGGGAACCAGGGGTGCTTTGTTATCGTGCGCGGCGTATCCATGCGACTTCATTGAAAGCTCCTATTTCTGTAAATACGTTGCAAATGAGAAGAGTTCTACTACATTCAGATGACGACCAACACAACGAGGATGCGGCCACGGATGGCTCACTATTCGTCGTAGTGGAGGAGGCTGAAGACGTCGTACTCGGGGAATTTGGCGCGGCCCTTGAGGAAGTCGAGTTCGATGGCGAAGGCGAGGCCGGCGATCTCTCCGCCAAGCTGGCGGACGAGCTGGATGGTGGCCTGCATGGTGCCGCCGGTGGCGAGCAGGTCGTCGACCAGGACGACGCGCTGGCCGGGCTGGATGGCGTCGAGGTGGATCTCCAGCGCATCGGTGCCGTACTCCAGGTCGTAGCTGACGCGGGCGGTGGGCGCGGGGAGCTTCTTCGGTTTGCGCACGGGGACGAAGCCCGCGTTGAGGCGGTAGGCCAGCGCGGGGCCGAAGATGAAGCCGCGCGCCTCGATGCCGAGGACCAGGTCGATCTTGCGGCCGATGTAGTGCTGGGCCAGCGCGTCGATGAGCTGCGCGAAGCCGGCCTTGTCCTTGAGCAGCGTGGTGATGTCGTAGAAGAGAATGCCGGGCTTGGGGAAGTCTGGCACTGTTCGGATAAGCTGCTTCAACGGCTCGCAGTCGATTGGTTTTGTCTCACTCATTACCACGCTCCTTCAATCTGAAATGATTGCAACTCGTCGCCTTCGCTCTCGGCTACGGGATGGCTTTCGATGTTGTCGACACGGCTACCGCGGGTGCCGCGGGCCAGCGCCTGGACGAGGTCCTCCAACTGGTCGGGTGTGCCTGCGGCCAGCACCTCGACGTCGCCATCGTCGGTGTTGCGCACCCAACCGCGCAGGCCGATGCGCGCTGCTTCGTACTGCACGAACCAGCGAAAGCCCACGCCCTGCACACGGCCTTTGACCAGATATCGCTGCACCATAACTTTTTTCCTGCGGCCGCTCACTATGCGCGGCTGAGGTACGCGCCTTCGGCGGTGTCGACGCGGACCTTTTCGCCCTCGTTGATGAAGGGCGGGACCGAAACGACGAGGCCGGTCTCCATGGTGGCCGGCTTGGTGACCGAAGACGCGGTGGCGGACTTGATGCCCGGCTCGGTTTTGACGACGGTCATCTCGACGAAGGTGGGCAGCTCGATGCCGACAGCCTTGCCGTCGTAAAAACTGACGCTGATCGAAAGGTTGGGCGTGAGGTACTCGACGGCGTCGCCCAGGGTGTCGCGCTTCAGCACGGTCTGCTCGAAGGCGTCGTCCATGAAGTAGAAGTCGTCGCCGTCGTTGTAGAGGTACTCCATCTTGATCTCGTCGACCTTGACGCGGTCGATGGGGTCGGGCGAGCGGAAGCGCTCGACGAACATGGCCCCAGTGCGGACATTTTTTAGCTTGGCCTGGATGAAGGCGCGCAGGTTGCCGGGCGTGCGGTGCTCCACCGAGAAGACAAGGTGGAGCTGGTCGTTGTGCTTGATGAGCATGCCCGGGCGCATCTGCGTGGCGGGAATCGACATAAGGGAAACCCCTGATTCTGGCAGTTCTGGTGGACTTTGCCGCGGAGTGCAGCACCTTCGATTGTAGCGCAGCAGCGCGCCTGCTGATCGCTGCTGCGTCGCTTTCGCGCGCTCCGGCAGTGGCTGTATCTTGCGCAACCTCTAAAGATTGGCGAGGAGGGAGGCGAGGAGGGCGGTGCGGGGGACGAGGTGGTCGATGAGGATGAATTCGTGGGCGGCGTGAGCTCCTTCGCCGACGGCGCCGAGGCCGTCCAGCGTGGGGATGCCGAGCGCGGCGGTGAAGTTGCCGTCGGAGCCGCCACCAGACGCTGCCTCGTCGAGCTGGAAGCCAAGTTCGGCGGCGAGTTTGCGGGCCTGTTTGTAGAGCGCGACGGTTCCGGGCTTGCGCTCCATCGGCGGACGGTTGATGCCGCCGGTAATCTCCAGCTTGCAGTGCGGATCGGCGCAGCGCAGGCTGCGGAAGAGCTTGTCGACGCGGGCGGCGTCGCTGGCGCGGGCGATGCGCACGTCTATATCCGCGAAGGCGTGCTCGGCGACGACGTTGGCGCGCGTTCCGCCGGAGATGACGCCGGGATTGACGGTGCGGCCGCGGCGCAGATCGGTGAAGCTGGCGACCGTCTTGAGGAGGCGCGCCAGTTCAAGGATCGCCGAGTGACCGCTGGTGAAGTCGACTCCGCTGTGCGATGCGACGCCGGTGACGTCGATGCGGTAGCCGCCGACGCCCTTGCGCGCGGTCTTGCAGGAGAGGCCCTGCGCGGGTTCCAGCACGAGAACTGCCTGCGACGCCAGCGCGAGCCGCTCCGTGATGGGGCGCGACGCGGGACTGCCAACCTCCTCGTCGCTGTTCAGAAGCAGCGTGATGGGACGACTGACGCCGAGCTGCTTCAGCGCGCGAATCGCCGCCAACGCCATCGCGACGCCGGCCTTCATATCCAGGACGCCGGGGCCGTAAATCCGCCCGTCGCGCTTGCGCCAGGGCATCGTCCGTAGCGTGCCGAGAGGCCAGACTGTGTCCAAGTGGCCCAGCAGCATCACCGGCTTGCGCCCGCCGCGCGCCGACCCAAATCGCACCTCCAGAACGTCACCGAATAGCTTCTGCCTGTGAATCTTGACGCGGCCTCCGACTGCCTCGGCGAGTCCCGCGACGAGGCGCACAGCCTCATCGACGGCGGGCTTATTGTCACTAGGCGATTCGACGAGAACCAGCTTCCGCAGCGTATCTGCGATCCAATTCGACTGGGACTGTACGGCTTCGAGGATGGCTGCCGGTTCTTTCATGGAATGTATGGATAGTACCGCAGGCAACTGATTTCACGCATGGATGGAACCAGTAGAGTTGCGCTAAGTGTGGTAAATTTACCACACTTCGGAGGTGGTTTCCCGGTTGTAATCTGGACGATAGGGTTGTTGGGAGCCCCGTCTTTTGGCGCAGAACGCACATCCCGAACAGACCATCCGGTCGGAGATCGAGTTTCGCGGCGTGGGATTGCACAGCGGCGCCCAGGTCTCGATGCGACTGGTGCCCGCGCCGGCGGGATCGGGGATCGTCTTTCGGCGGACGGACCTGGACGGCTTCGAGATTCCGGCGACCGGGCGCAACGTCGCCAAGGTGAGCTACGCCACCAGCCTGATGCGCGGCTCGGTGCTGATCTCCACCACGGAACATCTGCTGTCGGCGCTGATCGGCTTCGGCGTGGACAACGTGATCGTCGAGGTGGACAACCTGGAGATCCCCATCCTGGACGGAAGCGCGCTGCCTTACGTGGAGGCGTTTCAGTCCGTCGGGTTGAAGCAGCAGCGGCGGCGGCGCGAGTATCTGCGCATCCTGAAAGAGGTGGAGGTGCGCGAGGGCAGCAAGTTCATCGGCGTCTATCCGGGGACGGGCTACGGCATCGACTACACCATCGACTTTCCGCCGCCCATCGGATCGGCCAGGTTCCAGGGTGACCTGGAGAGCGGCGACTACGCCAGGTTGATTGCGCCGGCGCGGACCTTCGGCTTCCGGGAAGATGAACCGAAGCTGCGCGATATGGGGCTGATCCGCGGTGCGTCGGAGGCATGCGTGATTATTTTGACCGCAGAGGGCGTGCAGAATGGGCCGCTGCGCTTTGCCGACGAGTTCGTGCGGCACAAGGTGCTGGACCTGATCGGCGACCTGGCGCTGACGGGACGGCGGATCCAGGGACGGGTGGTTGCAGAGCGCGCGGGCCACGCCATGCACACCGCGCTGGTGCAGCGGCTGATGCGCGACCGCTCGGCGTGGGAGCTGGCGCATGTCTATGATGAAGCTCCCGAGACGGGTGACGCGGGCGCGGACGCGAGAATCCTACCTGAGACGCTTGCGGTCCATGCGTAGCGCACCTGTGCGGGGAAGAGCGTGAGCAGAATCGCTGCCATTGCGCTGGGGTCGAACCTTGCCTCGCCGTGGGGCGATCGCGAGGCCAACCTGCGCGAGGCGGTGAGGCGAGTGGGGCAACTGGGCCAGGTGCGCGTGGTCTCGTCGTTCCATGACACCGCGCCGGTGGGCTACGCCGACCAGCCGAACTTCCTGAATGGAGCGATGCTGCTGGAGACGGAGCAGGAGCCGGTGGAGCTGATGCGCGCGCTGCTGGCCATCGAGCGCGCGATGGGGCGCGACCGGGCCATTGTTGTCACTGAGGTGACGAAATCCGGCGCGGCCCCGATCAAAGGCCCACGCATCATCGACCTCGACCTGCTGCTGATGGACGATGTGGTTTTGGAGGCGGACGAACTGACCCTGCCGCATCCGGCGATGGCGGCGCGGCGATTTGTGCTGGAGCCGCTGGCGGAGATTGCGCCTGCGATGGTCGATCCACTCTCCGGGCGCACAGTGGCGGAGATGCTGACGAGGCTGGGAGTTGCCGGTCGCTAGCGCAGATCGGCCATGACAGCGGGGATTGGCGGGCCGGCGGGATTCATCTTGAGTCCAGTGATCTTCAGCGACCAGGCGTAGTCGCATGGTTTGTCAGCGGGAAGCTTTACATTGAGGCCGTCGGCGTCCCGGGTGAACTTCAGTTTGCCGGAGCTGCCCAGCAGGGTCACGCTCTTGATCTTTCCCTTGAGAACCTGGCCGTCCAGGGCTTTACCCTTGGCGAGCGATGTGATGACGGCGGTCTCGCCGGGCCAGGACTGCGCGATGGCGTAGAGATTGTCTCCCTTGACGGTGAAGCGGTAGACGACGGGCTTCGGGCCTTGCGGTTCCGCAGGCACAGGCGTTGCAGCCGGCGCGGCGGGTGCTGACGGGGTGGGAGCTGCGGGTACGGCTGGGCTTGTGGGGGTCGCGCCGGGTGCAGTTGGAGCAGCGGGGCGCGCGCCGCCCGGCCCGCCGGGGCGATTTGCGGCACGGGCGAGGCCGCTGCGCTCAGGCAGAGGCGTGAAGCCTTCGCCGTCGACGATCCAGTTGTGGGTGCCGTAGACGGCCTCGCCGTTGACGGCGAGCCACTTGCCGACCTCCTTGAGCGCGGTGCGCTGCTGCTCGTTGATGGCGCCCGTGCCGGTGGGCGAGAGGTTGAGCAGAAGGCTTCCATTCATGCTGAGGATGGTGCATAGCTCGTTGATGACGGAGCCTGAGCCGCGGAAGGTCTCCACTGGATTGGCGGCGGAGTAGCCCCAGGTGCTGCCGATGGGCTCTTCGGCATCCCAGATGCCTTTGAGGATCTGGGTTGGGCCGCGCGGGTTGAGCTTCTCAAAATCGAGAACGCTGCCGGCGAGGAAAGCGGAGTCCTTGGTCTCGATGGTGACTTGTTTGTGCCACTGCAGGGCGCGGTTGTAGTAATAGGCGGCCACCTTCATCTTGAGCGGATCGTAGTCGCGCGAGTTGAGGCCGTTGTCGAACCACATGACATCGGGTTGATACTGGTCGATCAGCTCCATGGCCTTCAGCACCCAGTCCTGAAGGAACTCCTGGAGGCGCGCGTCGGAGTGATCGTGCCAGTAGAAGTTGGCGTTCTTGGGATCGTCCACATCGGTCTTGAGGCCGGGGGTCGGATTGACGAAGGTATAGTGCTCCATGTTGTGGCTGCAGATGCCGAACCGGAGGCCGGCCTTGCGCGTGGCGACGGCCATCTCGCCCACCAGATCGCGGTGCGGGTCCATGTTATAGGCGTTCCAGGGATTGGTGGCGGAGTTCCACAGGGAGAAGCCGTCGTGGTGTTCGACGGTGGGCATGAAGTACTTTGCGCCGGACTCCTTGACCAGCTCGGCAACGTCGTCGGCGTTGAAGTCCTTGGCGGTGAAGAGCGGGATGAAGTCCTTGTAGCCGAACTTGTCGGGCGGGCCGAAGTTCTCGGTGTGCCAGGCAGAGAAGGTGGTGTACATGTACTTCTCGTACCACTCATTGTGGTAGGCGGCGACGGAGAAGAGGCCCCAGTGCATGGTGATGCCGAACTTGGCGTCGATGAACCACTGCGGCACGGAGTAGTTGGCACGGATGGAGTCCCACGTCGGCTGCACCGGGCCGGGCGCGACGGGCGTCTTGGCGGCGGCGGCGACGATCTCCGGGGTCACGGGCGGGCCGGATTGCGCACCGGCAAAACGGGGCAGCGTCGCCAGCAGAAGGACCGTGAAGATCGCCGGATGCAAGGAGGTGCGCAAGGGTGTGGGGCGGAACATGGGTTCTCTCCAGATAGATTTCAATCGAGGGTTGAGCTTTGTGTCGCCGGTGGAGCAGAGGATGGTTCACGGTACTCCTGCCGCGACGGATGAGGCAAGGTCGGGACGTGCGGGGTTGGCTGGGAGCACGCATGCGGCTTCATCTCGTCTCGGGGTTCTGCGGCAGCCGACAGCAGCAGCGGAGACCGCCGCTTGAGCGCAGATCGTTTCCATCCATCCTTGCTCCAGACTGCATCTCATGAATGATGACTGGAACAGTGCGAAGAGACGCAGATGCGAGAGACACTGGATTGGGCACGGCTGGGAGTGGTATGGCAGGGATTCGCACAACAGAGGTTTACGGCGTGGCAAAGATCTACTGGGCGGCTGGCTGTTCTGTGCTCTATCTGATGCTGGCATCGCCGTTCATCGGCGTCGGGGCGTCGACTGCCGCGCCGCAAGAGGCTGGCTCGGCGAAGCAGATTGTGGCCACGATGCTGGCCAATGAGGATGTGGCGGCGCAGCATAAAGGCCACTACGCGTATCTCTCGAAGGAGCGTTCCGACCGCACCGGAGGCCATCTTTGGACGGAAAAAGTGGTGGAGACGAACGTCGGCAAGGTGCGTATGCTGTTGCAGGAGGATGACCAGCCGCTGAGCGCGGAGCGCATCGCGCAGGAGCGCAGACGGCTCGCCGGCGTGGTTGCCGACCCGGCAGCCTTCCAGCGGAGGGAGCAGGCGCTGAAGGACGATGAGTTGCACGCCAAGCAGATGCTTACGCTGCTGCCCAAGGCCTTCCTCTTCGGCGATGTGCGCGAGCAGGGGGACGAGCTGCTGATTGATTACCGACCCAACCCGGAGTACGAGCCGCAATCGCTGGAAGAGCGCGTGCTGCATGGCATGTCCGGCTCCATGATGATCGATACCAAGGCGATGCGCCTGCACCACATCGAAGGCCGCATGCCTACGGACGTCAACATCGGCTTTGGCCTGCTTGCCACCATCCACGCCGGAAGCAGCTTCGCCACCTCGCGCGACCCAACCAGCAACTCCGCTACGCCCGAGTGGAAGACCACGCTGATCGACAGCGCCATCGACGGCAGAGCCATCCTCTTCAAAGCGATCGCCAGGAACGAGCACGCCGAACACAGCGAGTTCGTCCGCGTGGCCAACAACCTGAGCGTCGCCCAGGCGGTCGCGATCGCAGAGCAGTAGTCGCCTGCTAAAACTTCAGCGGGGTGAGGGCTCCGTCCTTCGAGATGGCAAGCTGGATCGGGCGCGGCGGGCCCATCGGTGGCACCGTCACTTCAACCCAAAGCTCTTCGTGTGGCTTCAAGGGAGTGGGGGTTGTCGCTGTGTCTGGGATAAAAAAGTCCACGCCCTGGGAGAGCGTCGCGCGTTCGCAGGGGCGGTTGCCCCAGAGCGTTACTTCGTCGGTCAGCTCTGGGCGGTCGGTGTCGCTGGCCAGGACCGGCACCAGCTTGCCGTACCGCACTACCGGCCTGACCGTCCATCGCCAGTTGCCGGGAAGATTCGGATTGTATCCAGGTGTGTGGTAGGCCTCGTCGCGCGGCAATGCGCAGGCATCGACGGCGAACTGTAGCGCAAGATAGCGCCCGCGCAACGGCTGGCTCGGGTCGAACTGCGCCGCTCGCACCCAGACGCGTGGACAGGTCTTGCGCTCGTAGAGATACTTTCCAGCGATGCTCAGAACCAGCGTCGCCTGGATCAGAAGCAACAGAATCGCGCGGTTCATATGGTTCGTCGATCTCATGCCGACACCTCCGCAATGCTGGCTACCATTCGGCGTCGCGTCTTCTCCAAGGCCCAGCCACCGGCGAGGAAGAGGACGCCGAGGACGATCAGTCCCAGCGAACGGTCCAGCTTGCCCATTACGTCGGAGAAGTAGAACCACATCACGGTCAGGGCGAAGGCTGCGATGCTGAAGTTAACAACTGCGCGGCTCGCCTCGCGCACGCCCCACCAGCCGAGAAAGACGCAGGTTGCGGCGACCACGGCGTACATCGCAACCGACGGCTCAGTATGCCTCCAGCCGTATCTTTCGGTCTTCACCACGTTCAGCCACGGGATAAGGAAGGCCATCGCCGTGACAGCGGCGCAGGGCAGAAGACTCTTATGATTCGCCAGCCATCCGCCGAGCAGGGTGAGCAGCAGGATGGCGTAGGCTCCCATGCGCAACGAGAGCGGCACAAAACCCCAGTCGTGGCGGTAACCAAACCACTCCCATCCTGTCGACAAGATCGCCGGTGAGATGACGAGCGCGATGCAAGCTACGGCGAAGAGAATTCCGAAGACGACCTCTCGCTTCGAGTGTAGAAATGCGGTGAGGTAGACTGCGGCGAGTACGGCGATCATCCGCGCGATATACACGTCCGACCCGTTGTAGACATCTGCGCGATAGGACCATTCGCAAAGAATCCATGCGGGAAACAGGAGCAACGCCAGCGTCTGCTGAAACTCGTCGCCCAGCAGAACCCAGCCCGCTGCCGCACAGATTGCCCAGAGCATCACTGCGGCGGGCCAATGCTCCTGCATGTTGAAGATCTGGCCGACCAGTGCGATCGCCGCGCCGCAGGCAACCGTTCCCAGCGCGTGCATGGTGGTGGCAAATCCGGTGAAGCGCTCGCGGGAGAGGATGCCAGCGACGTGGAAGAGCGCCAGCATGGCCATCACCAGCGCAAGGCGCGAGAGCGGCGAAACGTCGTCCCAGTGCGCCGCGACGAAGAGCAGAACGCCCGCGCCGAGAAGAATACCGCCAAGAACCAGAGCGAGAATTACCTGCCAGCGTCGACCGCTGGGCTGGGCCTGTGACTCCTCATAGCGGCGAATCGCGGATTCGGTTGCTTCATCCAGAAGCCCAGCGCCACGCCAACGAACCAGAAACTCTTCAAACGCGTGCATTTGTGTCTCCACAATTCCACAACAGTAGAGCAGAATGGCGATTCGGACACAAGCAGATGCGCATTAAATTGCGCAGCCCACGTCTCGCATATAAGACGTGAGCTGCGTGGGGCTTGGATCGTTCAGTAGGTGCCGAGCTTGACGTGCAGGACTGCTCCGGGTGAGCTGAAGAAGAGCCCGCTGTCTGCCTCGTCTCCATTCCAGAGGCGACCGGGCTTCCAGTCGGAGCCCTCGTAGTGGCCCTCCTGCACGCGCAGAAACTGGGTCTGCACGGTCTGCGGATGGACCGTGCGGTGGAAGCTGACCTGGGCGTCGATGCCGATGACGAGAAACTCGTCCGTGGCGATGGGCGCGATGAGGACGCGACCCATCTTAAGGCGCGCGGAGGGGGAGCCACCGTCGTTTGGCACGGCGGAATCGAAGGCCGGAGGAAAGCTGACCAGCGCGGTCCAATCGCCGAAGGTAAGTTCGATCTGCGCCAGGCCGGGCTCTTCCACCGCGGTCTGGATCTTGCCCTCATATTGAAGCTGCTCGATGACCTCCTCGGAGGGCACCAATAGGCGGTTGTTCTCGGCCAGGCCCTGCCGTTCCACATCCAGCTTGCCGTCGGGGCCGAAGGTGACACGGTCGATGCCGAAGGGCGAGAAGCCGAAGGAGCCCGCGCCCAGGGCCAGAAACTCGAGGCGGCCCTGACCGTCGTTGCCGCGGGTGGCCCCATAGCCGTCGGTCTCGGGGATGAAGAGAGGATTGTCCGGGCGGGTAAACTGCTGCATCACGTTCTTGAATCCCTGCACGCCCGGCACATGGATGTCTGGCGCGATGACGTCGATGTGGGGGCCTGCGGCCTTCCACATATCAAGCATGTTCGAGGTGGGCCCTCCGCTGGGATAGTCCACGCCGGGAATCGAACTGACGGGATAGGCGCGCGGGCTCTTCAGCCAGTTGTTGACGTACATGGGCAGGGCCATCTGCTTCTTGCCGGCCTCGGCCACTTTGTCGATATAGTTGGCGGTTGCGTAGGCCGCGAAGGCCTCGTCGGCGTCGTCGCCAAAGAGCGTCTTCCAGTTGCCAGCGGGCTTGTGCAGGGCCTGCGCGAGCTCCGGCGGAACGTTCGCTTCAAATTGCTTCTGGGCCATGGGGGAGAAGTCGCGCACCGCGCCCAGTGCGCCGGGCTCGTTCTCCAGTTGCATCATGATGACGGTGTGCTGGGTGCCGTCGATCTGGCGCAGGTGGGCCATCAGGTGCGCGAAGGCCGCGGCGTCTGCGTTGTAGTTGGCCGGCGAGTTGGGCGAGAGCACATCGATGGGCAGCCCGGCGGGAGTATACATGCGGGGAAAGCGCTTGGTGTCGCTCTTGACCCACTCCGGCGCGTAGTGCATCTTGCCGTTTTTCCAGGTGGCGAACCAGAGCAGGATGAGGCGCACATGGTGGGCGCGCGCCTGCTGCACCACGTCATCGACCACGGTGTCGTCGAACTGGCCCTCGCGCGGCTCCAACTGCTCCCAGTAGACAGGCACCTCCAGCGTGTTGACATGCATGGCGGCGGCCATCGGCCACAGCGCCTGCAGCTTCTCCGGCCATCCGCTGGAGTTGGAGACCTGCGCGCCCAGCATCAGATACGGCTTGCCATCAACCATCAGGGCGTAGCGGCCATTCTGATGGGCCATGCGCGGCATCTCCTGCGCGGCGGGCGACTGCGCGGACAGCGTTGCCGGGATCAGAAGAGAGGAGAGCAGAAGAGCGTTCAGGCGGGCGTGGCGGGCGATAGCGGAAATCTTCATGGTTCTGGGCCTCACGGGGGAATCTGGTTCGGGATCGCAAGAAATTGTACACGCGCGCCGTTAGCTGCACTGTCATCGGAGCGGCGCGAACGGGCATACTGGATGGATGGCCCTGAGCTTTGAAGTCGACGCGGCATCGGAAGCGGGCGGACGGCGCGGCACGCTGCACCTTCCCCACGGAGCGGTGCAGACGCCGATCTTTATGCCCGTCGGGACGGCGGCGACGATAAAGGCCGTCCCGCAGGAGACCCTCGAGCAGATCGGAGCGAACGGCGCGGGCGCGGAGATGATCCTCGCCAACACCTATCACCTCACCCTGCGCCCCGGCCACGAACTCATCCGGCGCATGGGCGGAGTGCATCGCTTCATGAGCTGGAGCAGGCCGTTGCTGACCGATTCCGGCGGCTTCCAGGTCTTCAGCCTGGCCAAGCTGCGCAAGGTGACGGGGGAGGGCGTCGAGTTCCGTTCGCACCTGGACGGCAGCAGCCACTTCTTCTCGCCGGAGCACTCGATGGAGGTGCAGATCGCGCTGGGCGCGGACGTGATGATGGCCTTCGACGAGTGCGTGGAGACGCCGGCGACATGGCAGCGCACGCGCGACTCGATGGGCCTGACGCACGCCTGGGCGATGCGGTCGAAGGAGTACTTCGAGGCGCACAAGAATGAAGTTCCGTGGGCGGAGGAGTTCCCCGGACGTACGCAGTCTCTAGTCCGCCGCACGCAGTGCCTTTTCGGAATCGTGCAGGGCGGCATGTACCCCGATCTGCGCCGCGAATCGGCCGAGCGGCTCATCGAGATGGACTTTGACGGCTACGCCATCGGCGGGCTGGCCGTGGGCGAGCCGCCCGAGGTCACGCGCGAGATGATTGCGCGCACGCTGGAGATTCTGCCGCGCGACAGACCGCGCTATGTGATGGGCGTCGGCTATCCGGACCAGATCGCGGAGTACGCGCGCATGGGCGTCGACATGATGGACTGCGTGCTGCCCACGCGCGCCGCGCGCCACGGCCTGCTCTTCCGCCGTGCCGAACCCGGAGAGCGGCAAGCCGTGGAAGATGCGATCGGCGAAGAAGAGACCGGGTTCGACCGGCCCGGCGAGAGCTGGACTGGCGAGTCTAGCAACAGCCCTTCCGCCATTCGCATGAACATCAAGCGCGTGGAGTACGCCGAGGACCAGCGCCCCATCGACCCCGCCTGCGCGTGTCCGGTCTGCCAACGCTACACGCGGGCGTATCTGCGGCACCTGTTGCTGGCGCGCGAGCCGCTGGGGGCGACGCTGAATTCAATTCACAATCTGGCGTTCTATCTCGACATTATGGAGCGGGTGCGCAACGAACTAGCTGGACTCTAGCCGCGCCGTTCGCAGTCTGCCAGCGCGGCTTCGATCAGCTTTGATGTGCGCGCAACCGGCAGGCCCATGACGTTGAAGTAGTCGCCGTCGATGCGTGGAATCCAGCGCGCGGCGTAGCCCTGAATGCCGTATGCCCCCGCCTTGTCCAGCGGCTCGGTGCTGGCGCAGTACGCGGCCAAATCGGCTTCGGGAATAGGCGCGAAGACGACCTCGGTGGTCTCCACGCCGCTGAATACGCCTGCGTGCGACACCGCAGCCACGCCGGTTAGCACCTGGTGGGTTCGCCCGGAGAGCCTGCGCAACATCCGCATTGCGTCGGCCCCATCCATCGGCTTGCCCAGAATCTCGTCGTCGAGCACGACGCCGGTGTCGGCGCCCAGAACGATCAACGGGCCGTGTTCTTTGTCGTCTTCGGAATTGTCCGCGCCGCAATTGTCTTCGCCGAGAGCCGCTCGTCGCGCAAAGACCGCCTGCGCCTTCTCCACCGCAAGGCGCAGGACGTACGCGGAGGGCTCTTCCCCGATGCGCAGCGTCTCGTCCACATCGGCTGATTCCGCGGTGAAAATGAAACCAGCCTGGGCCAGCAGCTCGCGCCGTCGCGGCGAGGCTGAAGCAAGAATCAGCATCTACCGCACCACAGGCGTCAGCTTGCGCCGTTCCGTCTCCAGGTAGGTATATCGAATCCGGTTGATCACGGCGATGGTGGAGAAGACAGCCAGCACCCAGAGGCAGGGCGCCATCACTTCCCAGCGGTTGAAGAGCGCGCCCAGGATGACGCAGACGATGCGCTCCGGCCGCTCCATGAAGCCGACCTTGCAGCTTCCGATCAGCGCCTCGGCGCGAGCGCGGGTGTAGCTCACCATGACGCAGGCGGTCATCACAAACGCCACCAGCCCGACATAGAAGAGCCGGTTGCCGCGCGCGTAGTAGATCAGCAGGCCGAAGAAGATGGCCACGTCGGAGTAGCGGTCCATCACGGAGTCGAAAAACGCGCCGAAGACGGAGACCTGGTTGGTCTTGCGCGCCACGCGGCCGTCGACCATGTCGAATATGCCCGCGCCGATGATGATGAGACCCGCGTAGAAGAACATCCGGTCCGCGTTATGCCCGCGCGCGAACCCGAAGAAACAGGCTGCGATGGTGTTGATCACCAGCCCGAGAAAGGTCAGCACGTTGGGCGAGATTTTGGTCAGCGCCAGGCCGTTCACGATCTTCTGTAGCAGCCATCCGCTGCCCTTGCCAAATGCACTCGTCCAGGTCATTGAAGTGCCGTCATTGAACTCTCGTTTTGAACTCTCGTCCCTGATTCGCAGCGATCCACTCTCCGCCATCGTTTTGCCGGGCCCTGACTTACCCGGCCACACCATCCTCGCCCGCAATATCTTCTTCCAATACATCGTGGATCGTTGTCAGCTTGAGCACCTCCAGCTCGCGCTTACCGTTGGGCGTCACAACGGTGGCCACGTCGCCGACCTGCTTGCCCAGCAGCGCGCGCCCGATCGGCGATGTGGTCGAGATCAACCCCTGGGTCACGTCCGACTCCTCGCTGGTGACCAGCTTGTAGCTGATCTCCTCGTTCTTGCTGGAATCGAAGACCACCACGGTGGCGCCAAACCCCACCTTGTCGCGCGGAAGGTTCACCAGGTTGACCATCGCCAGCTCGCCCATGCGCTTCTTCAACTGGCCCAGGCGCGCGTTCACAAACACCTGGCGCTGCTTGGCCATGTGGTACTCGGCGTTCTCGCTCAAATCGCCCATTGCGACCGCGCGCTTGATCTCCGCCGGCAGCTCGGTGGTGAGCTCGCGCTCCAGCAATTTAATCTCTTCCACCAGCCGCTTCATGATCTGTTCTGGCATTGGGGCCTTCCGGAACCTTCCTGCGCACACGCGCTCAGCCGCCTGCAGCGGCGGCGCATTCTGTATCGAACCTCCATTATACTTCTCCGCCGCCGGCAATCCGTCCAGCGCCCTGTCACTCCTGGGCCGGTTGGGCCGTCCGGTTTGCCCGCGCGTCCAGAAACGATTGCAGGATCAGGACCGCGGCCACCTGGTCGATGATCTGCCTGCGCTCGCGCCCCGCCGCGTGGCCTCCCGCGTCCAGATGCCGGTGGGCTTCGGTCGTCGTCAGCCGCTCGTCCCACAGATGCACGGTGAGGCCGAACTGGGCGCGCAGCTCCTCGGCGAACTGTTGCGCCTTGGCCGCCTGCGGACTCTGGTCACCGGACATGTGCAGCGGATTGCCGACGACCGCCTCCGCCACGGCGTGCTTGCGCAGGACGCGGGCGATGGACTTCATGTCGGCGCGGTGATTCGTCCGGTGCAGGGTAAAGAGCGGCTGCGCGGTGTAGCCCAGCGGGTCGGAGACGGCGACGCCGATGCGCCGGTCGCCCACATCGAAGGCGGCGACGCGGCGGACCAAGCGAGTCTCAGGGGGCTGGGGTTCGGTGGTCTTAGGGGCCAACTCCGCGCGCGCTGCATCCATCTGCCGAGTGTAGAGCAAACCAGTTTCCCAAGGAAGCGCGGCAAAGGCGGGCCCTTCCGGGGATTGGCGGTTGACGCAGGTGTCCGAGGTTGCGCGGAGGTCCGATCCCCCATCTCAGAAGCGAGACCCTTCGGCAGGCTCAGGGCAAGTTGTGGGGCGCGCGGCCTACTGCGCGGCGGAGGCTGTCCTTCGGGGTCGCGGTGCGGGGCGGACGGAGCGGGCGGCGATCTTCTTCAGGCCGCGCAGGGCTTCGTTGACGGACTCGGAATCGGGGAAGGTGTCGAGCAGATCAGGCGCGATGAGGACGATGTTGGTTCCGGCCTTCATGCGGTCGTAGTACTTGCCGCGGACACCTTTGCTGAAGTCGAGGTTGGGACGCTGTGCGAGCGGATCGGGTTGGTTAGCTTTGCTCATATTGTTCTCTCTCGGCTGCGGTGACGAGGCGTGCTCCGATGAGTCGGATTCGAGAGCCTCTCTCAGTGTAAACGACGAAGAAGAGACGCTGCTTTACGGACATTCCCACGGTGATGAAACGGATCTCTTCGTCGGAGTGCTGGTCGTCCGGCAGGGTGGAACTAAGTGGATCGTCGAAGACGGTTGCGGCCTCGTCGAAGTTGACGCCGTGGTTCTTCAGGTTGCTGGCGGCTTTGGCTGGGTCGAACTCGAAACTGAGGCGAGGGAATGTCATGCGAGGGTCGTCAGGGACATTCTATCGCGGGTGGGAGGAAGGCAGATCAGTCGTTCCGGCTGCGCCTGCACTCCAGCCATCGGCAGAGCGGTACGGGTCTGCGACCCGGGCTTTTTGGCCCGC
>Ga0074045_10001131_pt1 | contig 26010 bp, 16 predicted proteins | sample BogForMeECP23OM2_FD_94442 | JGI IMG/M metagenome (GOLD analysis project Ga0074045, IMG submission 94442) | Bog forest soil microbial communities from Calvert Island, British Columbia, Canada - Bog Forest MetaG ECP23OM2 | ecosystem: Environmental > Terrestrial > Soil > Wetlands ... | reverse complement strand
TCTCGCATGCCTGCGGCGCAGCTTTCGACAATCCCGAGCTGATTGTGACCGCGGCGGTGGGCGATGGAGAGTCTGAAACCGGACCGCTGGCAACTTCCTGGCACATCAACAAGTTCCTGAATCCCGCGCGCGATGGGGCGGTTCTGCCGATCCTTCATTTGAACGGCTACAAGATCGATAATCCCACGCTGCTTTCGCGTATCTCCCACGACGAACTGGAGAACCTGTTCCGCGGCTACGGGTGGACGCCCTATTTCGTCGAAGGTTGTGATATCGACAGCATGCATCAGGCGATGGCGGCGACAACAGAGCATTGCATTCGTGAGATTCGCGAACATCAGCAAGCCGCCCGCAATGGCGGATCGCCGAACCGGCCGCGCTGGCCCATGATCGTGCTGCGGTCGCCGAAGGGCTGGACTGCGCCTCGTGAGGTGGAAGGACATTTTCTCGAAGGCTTCTGGCGAGCCCACCAAGTGCCGTTACCGGCCGCGAAGACCGATCCTGAACAACTTCGAGTTCTTGAGAACTGGATGCGCTCGCTCATGCCGGAGTCGTTCTTCGATGACAACGGCAAGCTGGCGGCGTGGTTCGGCGAATTGGCGCCTTCCGGCAACCGGCGGATGAGCGCAAATCCACATGCCAACGGAGGGCGGCTCAAAAAAGCGCTTCGACTCCCGGACTTCCGCGACCAGGCGCAACAATTCGACAAGCCAGGACGGAGCCAGACCAGCAATACCTATCCGCTCGGCGTTTTTCTGGGCGAGGTGATGAAGCACAACATAAACAATTTCCGGGTCTTCGGACCCGACGAGACCTCATCGAACAAGCTCGACGCGATCTATGCCGTGAGCAAGAAATTCTGGATCGAGGAGTATTTTCCCGAGGATAAGGACGGGGGCAATCTCGCCAGCAACGGCCGGGTCATGGAAATGCTGAGCGAACACACCCTGGAAGGAATGCTCGAAGGCTACCTGCTCACCGGTCGGCATGGTTTCTTGTCTACGTACGAATCGTTCGTGCACGTCATCGATTCCATGTTCAACCAGCATGCCAAATGGCTCGAAATTTGCAATCACATCACCTGGCGGCAGGCGATCGCGTCCTTGAATCTGCTGATCACGTCGACCGTGTGGCGGCAGGACCACAACGGCTTTACCCACCAGGATCCCGGCTTCCTGGATGTGGTCGTCAACAAGAGCGCGAACGTCACGCGCATTTACCTGCCTCCTGATGCGAACTGCCTGCTATCGGTCGCCGATCATTGCCTGCGCAGCCAGAACTATGTGAACGTAATCGTCTGCGATAAACAAAAACACCTGCAGTATCTGGGTATGGACCAGGCCATCATCCAATGCACCAAGGGAATCGGCATCTGGGATTGGGCGAGCAATGACGAAGGTGGAGAACCAGACGTGGTGATGGCTTCCGCCGGTGACATTCCCACTCAGGAGGCGCTGGCGGCAATTGCGCTGCTGCGCAAGGAATTTCCCGATCTCAAGATGCGGTTCGTCAATGTGATCGATCTTTTCAAGCTCCAGCCCAGCACCGAACATCCACATGGACTTTCCGACGCGGAATTCGATTCGCTGTTTACGGTGGACAAACCGGTCATTTTCAATTTCCACGGCTATCCCCAACTAATTCACCGCCTGGCCTATCGGCGCACCAACCACGACAATATTCATGTCCGCGGCTATAAGGAAAAGGGCAGTATCAACACGCCTCTCGAATTGGCCATCGACAACAACATCGACCGCTTCAGCCTCGCCATGGACGTGGTTGACCGGGTCCCGAAGTTGCGGAAAATTGGGGCGCACGCCAAAGAAAGATTCTTGAACCAGCAGATCGAATGCCGGAACTACGCGCACGAGTATGGTATCGACAAGCCCGAAGAAGCCAACTGGACGTGGCCTTACTAGCGCCTGAGAGTCCCGGACATGCTCATGAAGGATGCGGCTCGCCCAGGATGACTCGCACGGTGTCGCGAGCGATGAGAAGTTCTTCGTCGGTTGGGATGGCGTAGGCGAGCAATTTGGAGTCTTCGGTGCTGATCTTGCCTTCGCGGCCGACAGTTTCGTTATTTTTCGCCTCGTCGAGATGCAGGCCGGCCCACTCCATTCCCGCGCAAATCCGCGCGCGCACGTCAGGGGAATTCTCTCCAATGCCGCCGGTGAACACGACGGCATCGGCTCCCCCCATCGACGCCAGGAACGCACCGATGTATTTCCGCGCACGGTAGCAAAAGATCTCAATCGCCAACCGAACTTTGTGGTCGTCATTTTCTTTCAGCTTTGCCTGCAGGCCGCGCATGTCATTGGTAAGTCCAGATACGCCGAGCAAGCCAGATTGCTGGTTCAGCAACGTATCCACCTCGTGCGGCGATAGACCTTCTTTTCGTGCAATCACATTTACGATAGCTGGGTCGATATCTCCCGATCGCGTTCCCATGACCAGGCCTTCCAGAGGCGTCATGCCCATGGACGTATCGATCGAAAATCCTCCCTTGATCGCGGCAGCCGAGCAGCCATTACCCAGGTGAAGGGCGATGATGTTGGTTTGCTCCCGCGTGAATCCTCGCAGCGTGCGATAACGGTATGCAACGTAACGATAAGAGGTTCCATGAAATCCGTATCTGCGAATGCGGTGGAGTCGATAAAGGTCATGCGGAATGGCATACAGGTAGCCTTCCTCGGGAATCGTTTGATGGAACGCCGTATCAAAGACCGCCACCTGAGGAACCGCATTGCCGAAAAGCTCACGAGCCGCCAGAATGCCTTTGATGTTGTCGGGATTGTGCAGCGGCGCCAGATCTACACAGTTTTCGATTCCTTTCAACACCTGCTCATCGACCAGAGCTGACTCCTTGAACTGTTCACCGCCGTGCACCACGCGATGTCCCACTGCATGTACGTCGGCACGGCTCCTAATTTCCGAGATGCCGGACCGGTCCGATGCGATGTAGCCAACCAGATATTCCAGCGTCGACGCTATGTCTTTCAATGACGCCGTTAGAGTTTGACCTGGGTCATTGCGATGCTGAAAACGGATTTTCGTTTCGCCGCCGATGCCCTCAACCTCGCCCCGGCAGATGCGATCGTCCTTGTGTGCTTTGATTCGCTCAAGGTCGGTCGCAATCACCTGAAACTTCAAGCTGGAACTTCCCGAGTTCAGTACGAGAACATTCATCGGCATCCCGCGCTTATTGGAATTGAAATCCGGGTTTGAGTTGGCAGCGGTAGACTCGGGTTTGGTCGGAATTGGCGCGGGCGTTGCAATCCGCCCAACTCAACAGGGCAGACGGGCCCAGCGGAAAAATGACAGTTTGCCCGTCGAAGTCGGCCTCCAGACTCACGCCCTCCGCCGAGGCGGGTAGCGTGAAGTTAAGCCCATCGCCAAAGATGACAGGATACGATTCGTGCACGATCTGGCTCACCATGGGATGAAAAACCTCGGCCTCTAATAAGAAGGTTGCCGTGTCCGACCAGTCGCGCGCAGAAACCATGATGTTCTGCCCCCCCTGGCTGAACTTGTCGGTTTCGATCCTCGTGAACGGGCATGGTCCGGCAATGCACGAGACTCGGGCGTTGCGAAACTCGTTGCCCGCGCCAGCCTCGAGTGACGCGGTCCCGATGGCTGCTCTCCATTTGCCATCAGGCGAGCAGGGGCGCTGCTTCCTGCACGGCACGTTGCCCTGGTTCTCGATTTCAAAGGCCTTGGCCGCGCTGCCCACGCTCATATCACTGCGCGATTTGATCGAATAACGCACTCGAACATTTCCGACTTTGACTCCGGGCCGGTGCGCGGATGTGGAAGCGTCGTCCGACAAGGGAACCAGGTGAACCACATAGAGCTTGTCACCAACGAAATCGTGCACAGTCAAGTCGTGATATTGGGGATGGAGAAAATGCAAAGTGATGGGGTTTCCTCGCCGCACGTAGCGCTGCAGCGTCACGGAAAAAAAGCCGGAGGAATCCGACGTAATCTTTCCTGCTTCAGCAGCCAAATCCCCTGACACCGACACTTCGACATCGGCAATAGGCCGTTCTTTTCGGGGATCGGAAGCCTGGACGGTCACCGCCCCGTGTAGAGTGATGGGCTGCCGGATGCGCCAACCGACCAGCAAGATAGTGCTGGCAGCGACGAGCAGGGTGAAGAATGCGGCAATCCCGACTTCGAATCTATGAATAGAGGTCATGCCGAGGCTTTCGTTCCAAGGCCTCCATAATAATGATACGATGCCCTTCCGCTGCATATACTACCTGCGCCGGTGGCGGTTACAACAGAAGTCTGACCCAGCGGGGACCCGACTTGTACATCCCTGATTCTTCTTCTCTGCCCCAAATTTGATTAAGATCGAATATAAGAATCTGATGAAGGATAGAGGACCAAACCGGCTTTCCCGCAGGCGAGCGCTGCGGCAAATCATCGGAGCAGGTCTGTGCCTGCCGTTGGCTGAACTGGTGACGCCATCCCGGTTGCTGGCATTGCCGCAGGCTGCTGCCGAACCGCCGGCTACACCCGCGTGGTCTCCCGAAGACGACCTCTTCCTCAACGAACTTGAACACGCCAATTTCCTTTATTTCTGGGAACAGGCCAGCCCTAAGACGGGGATGGTTAAGGACCGTTGCGACGTCCACGTCGACGACCAGGGAATCGTGGCCAGCATTGCGGCCACTGGTTTTGGCCTCACGGCGCTTTGCATTGGAGATCGGCGCGGTTTCATACCTAGGGATGCCGCGATGGAAAGGGCGGTTGCCGGGCTTCGCTTCCTGTGGAAGAAGTTGCCCCAGCACCGCGGTTTTTTCTATCACTTCGCAAACATCAATACCGGAGAGAGGGTGTGGGATTCTGAAGTGTCTTCGGTTGACACTGCGATTTTACTTTGCGGAGTCCTGACCTGCCGCGAGCATTTCCGGCATGCCGGCATCACTGAGTTGGCCGAGTTAATCTTCAATCGTGTGGACTGGACCTGGCTGTCGGAAGATACCTCGCTGCTGCCTCATGGCTGGACTCCTGAATTCGGTTTTCTATCCTCGCGATGGGATTACTACAGCGAACTGATGATGATGTATCTGCTCGGCCTGGGATCTTCGGCTCATCCTTTGAAGGAAGAAGCCTGGAACGCATGGAAACGCCTCACTTTTGAATACGAGGGGCTGCGCTACATCGGCTCTTTCGCGCCTCTCTTTGTGCATCAGTACTCGCAAGCCTGGTTCGATTTTCGCGGAAAACGCGACAAGTACGCCGATTATTTCCAGAATTCCGTAACCGCCACTGAAGTGCACCGGCGCTTCTGTCTGGAACTGGGGAAGGAGCTTCCTGACTACAGTGAAGACTTGTGGGGGGTAACGGCTTCGGATTCGGACCAGGGTTATGTCATTTGGGGTGGTCCGCCGGCCATGGGCCCCATCGACGGCACCGTTGTACCCAGCGCGGCCGGTGGGTCGTTGCCCTTCCTGCCCCAGGCCACCTTGCGGGTATTGAAAGCGATTCGCAACCGCTATGGCTCGGCCTGGAACAAATACGGATTTGTAAATGCTTTCAATCCTCTGAAGAACTGGTACGACCCAGATGTGATCGGGATTGATACCGGGATCACCATGCTCATGGCGGAGAATCTGCGGACAGGATTTGTCTGGGACACATTCATGAAGGCCCCCGAAGCTCAGCGCGGGATGCAGCGAGCGGGCTTCAAAAAATACTACAAAATCGACGCACAGTAGCGGATTTGCGCCAATACCTTATCTTCTCCCGATGTCCAACCAAGCGCGTATCGACTTCATCCAAGACATGCTCGAGGGAGCTGACCTTGCTTGGCCTGAATTCGTTAGCATACACTCAATACAACGGCCACCACGGGTCTGGCGCAGCTTTCCAGAGGCTTGCATTTCGTCGTTCGCTTTTCACTGAAAGTCCCGGGCAAGAGGACCCGTGAGGATGCGACCATGACGATGACAAAGAAACCTGATTTCTGGAGCGGATGGACAGAGCGCTTCTCCGCGCTCCGCAATGTCCCCGCTGTTCTGCGCATCGTCTGGGAGTCCGGGCGGGTCGTGGTTTCCGCCAACCTGGCGCTTCGCGTGGTCGTCTCGTTATTGCCTGTCGTCCTGCTGTGGATCACAAAACTTATTATTGATGGCATCGTGCATACTCTGGCTACGCACCAGCCAGTGCCGGCGCGGTTGTGGTGGCTGGTCGCAGCGGAATTCTGCTGCGCGCTTCTCGGCAGTATCCTGACCCGCGGCCTCGATTTCCTGGACGCCTTGCTCGCCGACAAGTACACCCGGCACGTCAGCGTCCTGGTCATGAAACATGCTGCCGAGCTCGATCTTGTGGCCTACGAAAATCCTGAATTCTATGACCGCATGGAGCGGGCACGAGTTCAGGCCACGGATCGTCTGGGAATGATTCAGGCAATCGGCCGTCTGGTGCAGCAGGTCATTACCACGATCTCACTTTCCGTCTCCATTGTGCTTTTCTCGCCGTGGCTTCTGCTGCTGCTGGTGGCGGGCGTGGTCCCGGCATTCCTCGGCGAGAGTCACTTTGCCTTCCTGGGATACGCCAAGAACTTCCGCCAGACACCGATACGGCGGCAGCTTGACTACCTGCGCGTGGCTGGAGGCAGCAAGGAAGCGGCGAAAGAACTCAAACTCTTCGGGCTGGCGAGTTTTTTCACGGAACGCTTCACGCGGCTATCCGACCAGATCTATAAAGAAGATGTTGCCCTAGCGCGCCGCCGGCTGGTTGGGGGTGCGATGCTGTCGGTAATCGGCACCGCGGGATACTACTCGGCGTATGCGTTCGTCATCTGGCGGACCGTGACCGGAGTTCTGAGTATCGGCACGCTGACCTTTCTTGCCGGCGCTATTCTGCAGGCGAGCAGCAATATCCAGCAAATTTTCTCGACCGTCGCCGGCATAGCCGACCAGGCTCTGTTCCTGACTGATTTGGTTGCGTTCTTCGAGATGCAGCCCTCCATCCGCTCGAAGCCTAATGCATTGCCGGCACCGCAACCTATCCGCAGCGGCTTTGAATTTCGTAATGTCTCGTTTCGCTATCCCGGCAGTTCGCGTCTAATTCTCAACGGATTAAATTTCCACCTCTTTCCGGGCGAGCGCGTTGCCCTGGTCGGTGAAAACGGTCAGGGGAAAACCACCATCGTCAAACTATTGACTCGTTTGTACGACCCGGTGGAAGGGCAGGTGCTACTCGATGGCGTTGATCTGCGAGAGTACGACCTTGAGGATCTCTACCGCCACATTGGCATCATCTTCCAGGATTTCATGCGCTATGAGATGACCGCGCGGGAAAACATTGCCGTGGGTCGTATCGAAGAAATTGATAACCTCTCTCTCTTGCGCCAGGCTGCCGAGAAGAGCATGGCGGATGAAGTCATCGAGCAGCTTCCTAACCACTACGAACAAATGCTGGGGCGGCGCTTCGACGGCGGCGTCGACCTTTCCGGCGGAGAATGGCAAAAAGTGGCGCTCGCCCGGGCCTACCTGCGGAACGCCCAGCTAGTCGTCCTCGACGAACCTACCGCGGCGCTCGACGCGCGCAGCGAGCTTCAGGTTTTTCAGAGATTCGCCGAATTGACGGCGGGCAAGATGGCTTTGTTTATTTCGCATCGATTCTCCACCGTCCGCATGGCCGACCGGATCGTAGTGATCGAAGGCGGCCGCATAACCGAAGATGGAGATCACGAAAAGCTCACTCATCTCGGTGGCCGGTACGCGGAAATGTTTGAAATGCAGGCGGGAAGTTATCGCTAGAAGTTAAGTTGCCGTCAGTGTCAAGATTAGGGAATCGGGATACCTGGAGTCAGGATTAGAATGGTTCGGAACATTGAAGCCGAGATCGTGCTGACGGACGAAGAGCATAAGGCCACGCCTGCGGGTAACGCAATTGACCCGGAGACGCCGCGCCGTGCCACTTTGCAGTTTGCCTCCAGCCTGGCGTGGTTGCCGGGAACCGCTTCTTCCCAAACATTTTCACAACGCTGTCAGAAACTGGAGATTGCGTTCAAGCCCATATTTTCGGCTGCGGCAGCGTCTTCGGAGACTGATTCCTCGCCACGAAGTTTGCGTCCGGTCCGCGACAATCTCCAACTAATCAGTTCAGAGCTGCGCAGCGTCCCCGTCGAGCTTGCGCCCAGGAAGAAGCTGGTCCACGTTCGCACCGCGAATAATGAAGTTGTACCGAGGGTGCTGGCGTTTGCTGAAGGATTTCTCGATCTCACGGCGAACCGCTTCAGCGAAAAGGAATTCACCACCTTCTGCCAGGTCTTTCAGGAAGTTGCGGTTCTGGACCTCTACGAGGTGTTATCGCTGGTTCCGGCGCTGAAGCTTGTTCTGCTGGAGCGCATTGCAGCGCTCGGTGGCGGTGCACTCGCCGGAGTATCCGACAATCATGACCAACGCACTCATAATCTGGAGGCTTGCATACGAAGCCTGCGTGATGTTGTGCAAACTTCCTGGAGCGAGGTGCTCGAACCGTTAATCCTGTTCGATGTTGTCCTTCGTCGCGATCCCGCCGGCGCCTTCCCGGCCATGGATTTTGAGAGCCGCGCTCTCTATCGTGACAAGCTGTCTAGAATCGCTGGGCGCTCCGACATGTCGGAGATGGAAGTGGCCAACGAGGCGATAGCCCTGGCCCAACAAGCGCACACGCGGACCTACCACGATTCGCGAATCCGGCTTCGCGAATCTCATGTGGGTTATTACCTGATGGGCAATGGGACGACTCTCCTGCACCAGAAAGTCGGCTTCAAACCGAGCTTCAGTCAGCTCTTGCAGGCCTGGCTGCGCCGGCATCCGGATGAATTCTTCCTGCCGGGCATCGTGCTGCTGACTTTCGCCATCATCACGGCGCTGTTGCTGGCCCTGACTTCCACGACGAATTCGCCTGTACTCGTCCTGTTTTCCATGCTGATCCTGCTGTTGCCAAGTTCGCAGGCTGCGATTCAGATAATGAATTATCTGGTCAGCACTCTTCTGCCGGCCGAGATTCTCCCCAAGCTCGACTTCTCCGAAGCCATTCCAAATGATTGTGTGACCCTGGTTGCGATTCCCACTCTACTGCTCAACGAACAACAGGTCCGGGGACTGGTGGACGATCTTGAGGTGCGTTTTCTGGGCAACCACGATCCCAATATGCACTTCGCACTGGTCTCCGATCTGCCGGATTCCGACCATCTGGCCAATGAGAATCACCACCTGGTTGATCTGGCGTCGTCGCTGATCCGGGAATTGAACGAACGGTACGGCGCCCAGAATACGGGAACTTTTTTCCTGTTCCATCGCCACCGGATCTATAACCCCCGCGAAAAAGGATGGATGGGTTGGGAGCGCAAGCGCGGCAAATTGCTGGACCTGAACCGGCTCCTGCGCGCGCAATATGACAGCTTCCCGGTCAAGGTGGGGAATCTTTCGATCCTTCCGCAGATTCGTTTTGTGATCACGCTGGATTCCGACACCGAACTTCCGCGGGGATCGGCTCATCGCATGGTGGGAACGCTGGCCCATCCCCTGCATCAGGCGATTATCGATCCCGATAAGAACATCGTGGTGGCCGGCTACGGCATCCTGCAGCCTCGCGTCGGCGTGAGTGTGCAGAGTACGGGGCGTTCGCGGCTGGCCGCCATTTACGCAGGTGAAACCGGCTTTGACATTTACACCCGCGCGGTTTCCGACGCCTATCAGGATCTGTACGGCGAAGGCAGTTACAGCGGAAAGGGAATCTACGAAGTCGACACGGTGCAGCAGGTGCTCAACCGCCGCTTCCCGCGCAACGCCCTGCTCAGCCACGATCTAATCGAAGGCGCTTATGCGCGCGCCGGCCTGGTCAGCGATATCGAGGTAATTGAAGACTATCCCTCGCATTACAGCGCATACAACCGCCGGAAACATCGTTGGATGCGCGGCGATTGGCAAATTGTCGAATGGTTGACCAGCCACGTGCCCCAAGAATCTGGGGCGCGCGTGCCCAATCCCATCTCGCTGGTTTCGCGTTGGAAGATTCTCGACAACCTGCGGCGCAGCCTGGTCGAACCGGCGATTCTTCTTCTACTTCTTTGTGGCTGGCTCTTGCCGGGCGCAAACCACTTGTACTGGACCATCGCCACGGTCTGCATTCTGTTTATCCCGCCGTTGTTCGAGCTTGTCTCTGGTCTGGTGAACGCCGCTTTTGAGGGCAACTCGCTCGAGGCGCGTGAAGTGCTGCGCGGGTTTTATGCGACCAATGTCAACGTGCTGCTCACCGTGGTATTCCTTGCGCATCAAACGTTGCTCTCGTTGGACGCGGTAATGCGCACGCTGGTTCGCCGAACGGTAACTCACCAACGGCTTCTGGAATGGGAAACGGCACAAGAAAGCGAGCTGGGTTCCCGTCGCACTCCGGTAGACCGTTACCTTGACTGGATGCCGGCTGTGGCGGCGGCCATCGCTCTGTTGCTTGGCCTGCTGCAACCCAGGTCTCTGGTTACGGCGCTTCCCTTTCTGTGCTTATGGGCCGGAAGCAAAGTTGTGGCGATTTGGCTCAACCAGTCGCCAGCCGCGCCGGGATCTGAAGTTTCCTCGCGGGACGCGCTCTTCCTGCGCCGTTGCGCTCTTTACACCTGGCGCTACTTTGCCGAATTTTCCACCGCGGAACACAATTGGCTGATCCCGGATAACGTGCAACAAGATCCCGCCGCGATCGCACCTCGCGTTTCCCCAACGAATCTGGGATTGCTGCTCAACGCACGGCAGGTTGCGGCCGAGTTCGGCTACCTCACGGTGCCGGAGATGGCCGCGCTAACGCGCCTCACTCTGGATACGGTTTCCCGTCTCCCCAAACACCGCGGTCATCTGCTGAACTGGTCCGACACGCGCACGCTGACTCCTTTGCTTCCCACCTTCGTCTCGTCCGTCGATAGCGGCAATCTGGTGGCCTCGCTCTGGACGCTGCAGCAGGGATGCCTCGAACGTCTGAACCGGCCGCTGTTTGAACCCTGCCTGGCCGAGGGTCTCCTAGACCATCTGCGCGCCCTCGCAGATCGCAAGTCGTTTTCTCGAAAAACGCTCTCCGGTTACGAGTCGCGCTTTCACACGGATGATTGGCTGTCTGCGCTGCTGGCCGCCCCTGAAGATCTGGTCGACGACGAGGGCGTTAAGGACGAGCCGCGGGAAGTTTCTTCAGAAGTCGAATGGTTGCGACAACAAGCTCGCTTGCGGATGCAGAGTATCGAGAGACTGGTGCAATCCTGCGCGCCTTGGTTTTTACCTGAGTTTGCGATGCTGCTGAGTGATCCGGCCGTGAGATCAAGGTTCATGATTCAAGTCCCGCTTGTTGACCTGCCTCATTTGATCGTTGAAATACAGGCTTACATCGATGGCGCGAGCGACGCCGCATCCCAGGAGAATCGGCCGCTATACGAGAGGCTTAGAGCATTGCTGACGCAAGCTCGAGTTAACGCTGCGGAATTGATTGAGAATCTTCGGCAGATTAGCGCGCAGGCGGGCAGCCTGGCGAACGAAACGGATTTCAGTTTTCTACTCGACAATCGGCGCAAACTCTTGTCAGTCGGCTTCGACACGGCCACGCAGCAGTTGCAACCTGCCTGTTACGACCTGCTGGCTAGTGAAGCTCGCATCGCTGTCTTCATCGCCATTGCCAAGGAAGACATTCCGCAAGAGTGTTGGTTCAGGATGGGCCGGGCGCAAACTCTCGATGGCGGCCACACGATTCTGCTGTCCTGGTCGGGCACGATGTTCGAATACCTGATGCCGGGACTCTGGATGCGTTCCTATTCCAATACGCTCCTCCATCGTTCGCGCGTGGGCGCGGTGCACTCTCAGCAGACGTATGCGATCAGCAGAGGCGTGCCCTGGGGAATTTCAGAATCGGCATATTTCAAGCTCGACCAAGCCGGAAATTACCAGTATCAGGCTTTCGGCCTGCCCCAGCTTTCGATGATGCGACGGGACTCGAATCCGCTGGTGATTTCACCTTATTCCACATTCCTGGCCCTCGATGTGGATCGCGTGGGCGCGTTACGCAATCTACACCGCATGGAGGCTTTGGGATGGTTCGGATCCTACGGCTTCTACGAAGCTGCCGATTACACTGCCACCCACAATCGCTTTCGCCATTCGAGCTGCCAGGTGGTGCGTTGTTGGATGGCCCACCATCAGGGAATGACCTTGCTTTCGCTGGCCAACGTCCTGGGTGACGATGCAGTACAGCTCTGGTTCCACGGCGATCGCCGGGTCCAGGCTACGGAGCTCGTTCTGCACGAGAAGCCCACTGCCCACGCTCGCCGGGTTCAACCCCCTTATGGACGCGCCGCCGCCTAGCTCCCCCTTTATTTTCGATCCGAACCGTATCGTAATTCCAGGAGATTCCATGCTGAAAGCCTGCAGATGCCGCCGGTCGCTGTTTATACCCTTGCTCTTTCTGGTTTGCTCCGTTGTTCCTCCTGTGCAGGCTGAATCCGCTTCTCAGGTAATCGTGGCCGATGCTTCCGCGCCGTCGCACTCCTTTCCGCATTTTTGGGAGAAAATGTTCGGTTCAGGCCGCGCCATCCTCAGCTTGCGCGAGAGCTATCGGCAGGATCTCCGGACCGTGAAGCAAATTACGGGCTTCGAATACGTGCGCTTCCACGCTATCTTTCACGACGAAGTCGGCGTCTACGACGAGGATGCGCAAGGTCATCCAATCTACAACTTTTCCTACGTTGACCAGATTTACGACGGCTTGCTGGCCAACGGCGTAAAACCGTTCGTCGAACTCAGCTTCATGCCGAACAAACTCGCTGCAGCGCCGGTGCTCCAGGCTTTCTGGTACAAACCCGATGTTGCTCCACCCAAAGATTGGGCTCGCTGGGACGGCCTGATCACAGCTTTCGTACGGCATTTGATCGACCGCTACGGAATCGATGAGGTAGCCAGCTGGTACTTCGAGGTTTGGAACGAACCGAACATCGATTTTTGGGCGGGCCAGCCTCGGCAGCAAACCTACTGGGAACTGTACGATCACACAGCGCTTGCGGTGAAGAAGGTGGATCGCCGCCTCCGCATCGGCGGCCCGGCCACAGCACAGGCAGCATGGGTAGACGCTTTTATCCAGCATTGTACGCAACAGAAAATTCCGCTCGACTTCGTTTCAACTCACGTCTACGGAAATGATCAGGCGAAAGATGTCTTTGGAACCAACGAAGACATCCCACGCGATCGTATGGTTTGCCGGGCGGTGAGTAAAGTTCACGAGCAGATCCGCGCCTCAGCAACCCCCGACCTTCCCCTGATCTGGAGCGAATTCAACGCCAGCTACAAAAATGAACCCGAGGTTACGGATGCGCTTTACATGGGGCCGTGGCTCGCCGATACCCTGCGCCAGTGCGATGGCCTCGTGGACATCATGTCGTACTGGACCTTCTCCGATGTTTTCGAAGAGCAGGGCGTGCTGAAGACGCCATTCTACGGCGGTTTCGGTTTGGTGGCCGAAGACGGGATTCCGAAACCTGCGTACCAGGCCTTTGCACTCCTGCATAAGCTGGGCGATCAGCGACTCACGCTAAACTCTGATTCTGCTCTGCTGACGCGCGGCCACAACAGCGCGCTGGTGATGGCTTTGTGGAACTATGCGCCCCCGGGCCAGTCGGGCCCGGTCAAAAGCTTTACGGTGCGCTTTCAGCACACCCGCGCTAAACAAGTTTCCGTGTGGCGATTAGATGCGGAGCACGGAGATTTTCATCGTGCCTACGAGAAGATGGGTTCTCCGGCATATCCCACTCGGCTCCAGATTGAACAGTTGCGTCATGCCGCAGAGTCCCCGGCCCCAGATACTCAGGCCCTCAAGAACGGCGAATTAAATTTGGAGATTCCTGCCCCCGGTCTGGTGCTGATCGAACTGCGGTAGCCACAAATACGAACGCGGTCAACTGGCACAGCTTCACTTTGTCAGGGATCAAGCAGAAAAACATGCTTCGCGCGAATGGTGGGCAGTGCAGGACTCGAACCTGCGACCTCCTGCTTGTAAGGCAGGCGCTCTAACCAGCTGAGCTAACCGCCCACTTTGAAAATAAAGGCGCTGAGATTGCAGACATTCGTGGACTGGCTTTACCGAAATTGTTTCTCGGGAAACACCGCCACCAGCCGTGCTCTACCGCCAAAAGAGCATCGTGAACACTATCCGCAGCAAACATCAAAATGATACGGGAGAATCCGAACGAAAGCAAAAACGAATGAAGCTCCAGCAAGTCACTCGGCTCGTTCAGCCGCTTCTACTGCTGGAGCTTCTGGCCGTAAACTTTGATCCAGTGACTGCGCACTCTGGGCTTGACCTTCTTGCCGTTCCAGTCAAAGACAATGAGGTTCGTCTCTTGCGCGGGCATGTGGCAATCGACACAGTCGCTGGCGGCGCGATGATCTTTGGGAAACCTTGGGGTCTGAGGCTTATGGCAGCTGAGACAGACCTTCCTAAACTCAGCCACATCGTGCTGCGTGACATGTACATCGTGACAGGTGAGGCAGGTCATGCCTGAGGACTGGTAGCAAAGGCTTCTCTGCAGCAACTCAACTTGGCTGCCATGAACGTCCATTGCCGCAGCAGGGTCAGGCTGCGGAAGATCGAGATACCTCGCCAGGGGTTCCCCCGAGGTGTACGAAAAACTGGGGAGCAGTGGAGTACCGTGACCCGCATGACACCAGGCGCAAAGATCAGTTTGGCGATCGCGAGAAAATCGGGCTGGGTTGAGGATGGCGGGATTAGCAGGCCGAGCAGTCTTGGAGCCGTAAAGCTGGGCGTGGACGCGTCCCGGGCCATGGCACTTTTCGCACGTTATACCCACAACAAAGCCTGCTTTACTATAGCGATTAGGCGGGGGCGAGAGGGATTCGAAGTAGGTTGCGTGACACTCCAGGCAGCGCGGAGTAGTGGGCCGGTCAAAATTCGCGATGCCGTCGCGATACCCAGGGCTGTTCACCCATCCAAGTTCCTTCCAATAGGAAACCGGCAATTGAAAGAGCAGATCGCCCTTCCAGAACGCATAGGTCTGCCCCTTCTCTCCTGAGCCGACCACCAAGCCGAAGCACTCGCTGCGCGATGTGATATATGGAGACATTCCCTGGAAGGATGTCTGAAAGAAACCGTCATCTCTGGCATCCATTTTAAAGAACAGCTCAGGATTCGACGTCTTCAGAATGTTTGCGTTGGGCGCGAAATCGCCAAGGATGGAATCCGTCTTGGGCAGCCGCGAGGTCAAATAGTGCGCGGTATGCTGGAAGGCCTCAGTCTTGTCGTGGTGGCAAGAAGAACAGGCATCGTCACCAATGTAGTCTGAACGGGGGGCCTGCGTTACGGTCTTCGGTGTAACCGGGGAGGCGGGCGAACCGGCCGGCGGAACCGCAGCTGAGTCTTGACCCGCAGCAAGAAGCGACAGTAGGAGAACGGTGCAAGTCACCGCTTCTCCGGCAGCCGTCGCAAAACCGCGTGCGGTCACTTCCATCCCCCCTGACCTTCGACAATCGTAATGTAGCGGTCAATGGGAAGATCGGTGAACCGTGCGACGGCGTTGCTGGGGCTCGGCCATTTTATTTCGAGCAAATTAACTTTGGTGCGCTGACCGAGGCCAAGCACAATGCGCGGATCGTGGGACGAGAGGAAGCTACCGCCTCCTACTTTCACGCGGCTGCGCTTCATATCCCCCGCTTGATAAGTGATGCGGGCGCCCATGGCGTCCCGGTTCGACCTGGTTCCTACTAAGTTGATGCCGAGCCCGTGGTTCTGTTTAGCCGCATCGTTGCGCAACAACAGCGGCGGCCATCCTTAGGGCCCTCGGAGGCGGCTGGCAGCAGTAGTTGCGGCAATCCATCTGCCCGATCAGTTCAAGGCGTCTGAGCACCCTCGGTCGCAACGTAGACCGCGTAGAGAGACTGGCTTGCGGCCATGAACAACCGGTTTTTCTTGGCGCCCCCGAAACAAAGATTCGCGCAGGTTTCCGGAAGATGAATCTTGCCGATCAGCGTGCCGTCAGGCGCGAACACGTGCACGCCGTTGTAGCCGTCCTCCGCCCAGCCCGCCGCGGACCAGACGTTGCCATCCACATCGCAACGGATGCCGTCGGATGAGCCCGGCGACATATTCACAAACAGCCGCCCATTCTTCAGTCGAGCGCCATCCGCAACGTCATAGACGCGAATCGGACGCGGGTCGCTGGGGTGCTTCGGAACTCCCGTATCGACCACGTAGAGCTTTTTCTCGTCAGGAGAAAAACACAGTCCGTTGGGCTTATCCATGTCGTCGGCAACAACGGTCGCCTCACCCGTCTTCAGGTCGAGGCGGTAAACATTGGCGGGGAGCTCAAAGGGAGCTTTGTGGCCTTCGTAATTCGACATGATGCCGTAACCCGGATCGCTGAACCAGATGGCTCCGTCAGAATGTACCGCCAGATCATTTGGCGCGTTGAGCTTCTTGCCCTGAAAACGATCCATCAGCACCGTGATCGTGCCGTCGTATTCGGTTCGCGTTAGCCGGCGCGAGTCGTGCTCGCAAGTGAGCAGCCGGCCCTGCCGGTCCCGATAGTTGCCGTTGCTGTAGTTCGACGGACTGCGGAAAACGCTGACCTCCCCGGTTTCCTCCAGCCATCGCAGCATACGGTTGTTGGGGATGTCGCTGAAGAGGAGATATCGCCCATCCCCAAACCACACCGGCCCTTCCGCCCACCGCGTGCCGGTGTATAAGCGCTCGACTGCGGCATTGCCGACCTTGTATTTTGCGAAGCGCGGATCGATCACTTCCACCGCCGGATCGGGATAGACCACCTGAGGTTTCTGTCCGTGCTCCTCGGCCAGCCCCCAAGGTTTGAAGGCCAGCGCAGTCGCGGCGCCGGCCGTTAGGTTCATGAATGTCCGTCTCTGCATTCGCCTCTCTCTGGCAGAAAAATCCGCCCGCGACATCTTACTCTCGTCTTTACTCGTCATGGAATTACGATTCCAGCCAACCCAGCCTTATGTTCCCGCCGGCGCGGTTCGCTCGCTATCTTTTGGAAGCATGAACCACGCCACCACCGCGCTGGCCGCAGACAGACTTGCGCAGATCAACATGACAATTCGGAATCCAAAAATGAACGCTTCCCGAATCAATTCCTGGATGGCGGCGCTTGTGACGCGATCGAGGTTGGCTGGCACCTGCAGGCCGCCCAGCCTGGTCTCATTGGTTTGAAGCTCTTGCAGGACCCACGGCGGCACGGAGAGCTGAGCCAGTGTGTGATTCAAGCGAGTCCGAAAAGCGTAGACCATCACAATCCCGAGAACCGCAATCGCAAGCACACCGGCGACGCGGGCGACTGCGTTGTTGATTCCTGAAGCCGTGCCCACCCGATCTTCGTCCACCGAATTCATCACCACCGTGGTGAGAGGAGCCACAGTAACGGCCATCCCAAATCCAAGAACAATCACCGCGGGAAAAAACGTCTTCCAGTAATTAGCCGGGATAGCGGGTACGGCAAACAGAATGAAAGCCAGAGCGGTCACGAGAGGGCCGACGATCAGCGGACTCCTTCCGCCATATCGCGCAACCAGTCCTCCGGACCAGCGCGAAAGCAGAAATATGAGCAGGATCAACGGCAGAATGGCGGCCCCGGTCGCAGTCGCTGAGTATCCCTGAACTTGGATCAGGTTCAGCGGAAACAGAAAAAAGAAAATGCCAGTGGCAGCGTACAGAAATAGAGTCAGCAGGTTCGCCCCACTAAAAGTTGGATTCTTGAAGAGCGCGAGCGGGACCATCGGGGAAGATATGCGCGACTCCACAAAAACAAATGCTATGAGGCAGGCGAAACCTGTGATCACACCTCCGAAGACCACTGGGTTCATCCAACTCAGGTTAACGGATTCGATGAACCCGCTTACCAGACCGCCCAGCCCAAGCGTAACCAGCAGCGCTCCTGCCCAATCGATGCGGCCTGCGGTGGCGCTGCGGCTCTCCGGAATTTGCCAGATCGAGATCGCCATCACCGCCGCCGCGATAGGGAGGTTAATGAAAAACACCCAGCGCCAGGATTCGTGCTGTACAACCCATCCGCCCAGGACCGGACCAACCGCGGTTGTGATCGCGGTAAAACCTGACCACGTGCCAATCGCCCGGCCGCGGGTTTGCTCATCGAAGGATGCACCGATAATTGCAAGGCTGCCAGGAACCAGCAGTGCAGCGCCCACCCCCTGGATGCTCCGGGCAACTATCAGTTCACGAATATCCGACGCCGCTCCGCAGGTGGCTGAGGCCACGGCAAACGTCGCCACACCTGCCAGGAAGATCAGGCGTCGGCCAAACAAGTCGCCTAGCAGGCCGCCGACTAGAATCAGCGCCCCTAAAAACAAACCGTAGGACTCAACCACCCATTGCACATCGACTACGCCAGCGCGAAAGCTCGCCTGCAGCGCCGGCAAAGCAACGTTGACCACCGTGCCGTCGATAAACGCAATGCTCGAAGCGAGAATGGTTGCGGCGAGAACCCAGGGCCTGGCTTCGGCTCTACACGAAGCGCCTTCCGCTGCGGATTGGCTTACCGCTTCGCAGGGTAATCTCATGGAGGCTAGGAGGCTCCGGGCAGTGCCGAGTGCGGCGGATCGTCAACTTCTATCGCTTCGGGCTACTTCAGCTTCGCGTACTCCGCCCGGGCTTCTTTCAGGATGGGAACTTCCGGGTCGGCATCCTTCCAGAGCGCGAAGAAGTCCTGGTAGCTGGTTCGGGCCTTGGCCGTGTCGCCTGACAGCGCATCCGCTCGGGCCAGTTGCAGGTGTGCCAAGGCGCCCAAAGGAAAATTAACCGTCAGCCCCCGGTGGTCAATTATTTTCTGAAACTCTGCTTGGGCTTTTCGTCCCTGCCCAGCCTTCAAGTACAACCTGCCCCGGACGTAGGTCGGATACATCGTTCCCATTTGAAGGGGTTGTGGTGCTGCGAGTTCATACGCCAATGCGGCCTGCAGAAGCTCGAGGGCAGACTGCGTATTGCCACTGTTCAGGCTAATTTCCGCCCGAACGGTCGGTAACCAGTATGCCTGGACCAGCGTATCCAACGGAGATTCCTGAGCGATCTGATCCGCCATCTTTTGGGCCTGAGAGTTTTCGCCGGCGCGCGCCAGCGTTAAGGCAGCCAGCAGGCGTACGTCTCGTCCCGAGTTCGTTGCCAGGGCTTCTTCTACTGCTTTGCGCGCCTGTATCGCATCTTCGGCCTCAGCCTCCCGCAAGGCTGCGTTGACCTGCCAGACCGCAGCCGATTCCTGCGAATCATGGTGTTTGGCAACTTCCACCGCTCGCCGCGCGAATTCACGCGATTGTGCCAGGCGGCCGTGGTAGGCCTCGGTGTCGGCCTGGGTCGTAAGCATCATGTCCTGCACACCCGGCTTGTCCTGAAACCACGCCACCTGTTCCTGCATGGCAGGCTCGTCATTCTGGAAGAAACCCAGCAGGTAGCGGGCCAGCCTTAGGCCGGGACCGTCGAGTTTGAGGGCGATGGACTTGTCGAAAGCATCCTTGGCCTCATCCGGACGATTCACCGACAAATAACCGCCCACCAGATTGCCGTAGCCGATTACGCTGGTTGGGGTAAGGCGCAAGGATTCCTGAGTCTGCGCCACCGATTTGTCTAACTGCCCGACCAGCGCATAGTCGTAGCCCAGGTTGTTGGCGGGAACATCGTCGGTCGGATAGTTCTGTGCCCACTGGCTGTAAGTCTGAATGCTCTTCTCCATCTCCCCCGTCACCACGCTGTAGTACTGCGCCTCGATGTAGTAACGTTCGCGGTCGCTGACCCGGTCGCGCAGGTCGTAGGCTTTTTTGTAGTTCTCAACCGCTTGTCCGAACTGGCTGACGCTGAGATACGCGGTGCCCAGGGAGGCATAGGCGCGGGCAAAGTTTGGGTCAAGTTGCACCGCCCGCTTAAAGTAGGGCAGAGCTTCGGCAAACTCTTTCTCGTACTGGATGCGGTCGCCGTCGGAAAAGGCTTTCAGCGCGTCGAGCGAGGAGGTGGTGGCCCGTTCCAGTGGCTTGTTGAATTTTTTGACCGATGCCAGCGATTCTCCCATCTTCTCGCGCAGCCGGTTGCCGGCATCTTCCAGAGCCTTGAGCACCTTGTCACGACTGTCGGCCTCGGCCTCGGCACTCTGCAGCGTATCGCCGGTCTGGCAGTTCACGGCCTTCAGTCCAACCAGGTAATGATTGCCGACGTTCGCAATCGAACCAGCGATTAGCGCCTTGCTGTCCGTCCGCAGGCAAATCTCCCGCGCTACATCCTGGCTCAGGCGCTCGTTGGGCGCGCGATTCATCATGCGCAACGTGCCATTTACTTTTTCATCGGATAGCACATTCAATAGCGGCGACTGCTCCAACTGGATCGCCAGTGCCTGCTTCAGGGCGCCATCGAATACCGTGTCCGACGTGGTATTGGCGAAGTCGGCGAGCACGATCGTGTCTTTCTCGGTCAACTGGGTGGACCGCCGGGAGCGCCAGTACAGCCCGACGGCAACTAAAGCAACCAGCACCAGGGCCGCTGGAAGCAGTACTTTCCAGTTGTGCGTTCGGGACGCTGTAATCTTTTCAACCGATGCCGATGAACCGGCGACGGCGGCCAGACTGGGCCCAGATGCGGCTATTGGCACCGACCCTGAGCCGGCCGCGGCTGCCTGCCCGGTGTCGATATCCCGCTTCAAACGCTGCAGGTCCGTGCGCATGTCGGCGGCGTGCTGGTATCGCAGGCTACGATCCTTTTCCAGCGCTTTGTTGATGATGTGCTCCAGCTCCGGCGGAAGAAGCGGATTCAGCCGCACCAGGGCCACCGGCGTCCGATTCATGATCGCTTCGCAAATGACCGCTGAGCTCTCCCCGTGAAACGGCAAACCACCGGTCGACATTTCGTAAAGCACCGCCCCAAATGAGAAGAGATCGGTACGCGCATCCAACTCCTTGGCCCGCACTTGCTCCGGCGACATGTAAGCCACTGTTCCCATCATCGTGCCCGGACTAGTCAGATGCGTTTCGTCCATGGTGGGGCCCTCCGTGTTGGCAGAGGCGTTTTGGCTTGACGAACTGCCACCAGGCGAGACTTTCGCCAGCCCAAAGTCGAGAATTTTGGCGTGTCCGTGCTCCGTCACAAAGATGTTCGCGGGTTTAATGTCGCGGTGAACCACGCCCTTGGCGTGGGCGGCGTTCAATCCGTCCGCGATCTCGATTCCGATCGACAGCACCGTGTCGATGTCTAGCGGCTTTCCCGCGATCCGGTGCTTCAGCGTCATGCCGTCCAGAAACTCCATCGCGATGTAGGACTGATCGCCGCTCTTGCCGATGTCGTAAATCGTGCAAATGTTGGGATGGTTGAGTGCGGATGCGGCACGAGCTTCACGGCGGAAGCGTTCCAGCGCCTGCGGATCTTTGGAAACCTCATCCGGCAGGAATTTCAGCGCAACGAAACGGCCCAGCTCGGTGTCTTCGGCCTTGTAAACCACACCCATGCCGCCGCCGCCGAGCTTTTCCACGATGCGATAGCGCGAGATAGTCTGGCCAATCACTGCCGCAAATCTTACGTGTATGAAACGGACAGGTCAATGAACCGAGAGGGGTTGCCCCCAGGCTTACCGATTCCGATCGGGGTATGAGTAGCGATAACACCCGGTGTTTCCCTCCCCCGGCACTTGATTTGGATCGGCGCGGTAGAATCTGTGGCACCAACATCCTGGGGGCTGCTTAAAGGAAACCCATGAAACCTCCCGACTCGAGCAACCGCAAGGTCTTTGCGCGGCTCTCGATTGCGATGGGCAACACCTTGCAGACCGCCGGAATTGTGGCCGCGTATTTTGCATATCGGGCGTCTCGCTCGGCACACTCGACCGCGATCGCTGTCGCTTTCATGCTTCTGGCATGGATCCTGCTTTACTTCTCTTGCCACGCAATTGCGCACTGGCTGGTCGGTCGGCTTGTTGGCATTCGTTTCCTCTTCTACACTGTCGGCGGAACCGGCAATCCCGAAGGCTGGCCGCCGGGAGTCCGTTGGATCTTCGAGCATCTCCCTTTTCTAGGGGTGCAGACAGATAAGGGATCGATGCAAAACGCGACTCCGATTGCCCAAGCCCTTATGTGGTCTGCGGGGGTAACTTCCTCGGCCATCATTCCCACCCTGCCCGCGGCCGGTGCGTGGTTCTTCCGCGTTCCCTGGGGCGGGTGGTTTTGCGTGTTTGCCCTGGGCTGGGCCTTCGGAACAGTGGCGAGCAACTGGACCAGTCGCACCGGCGACTACTCCAAGGCCCGACGTGCTCTTGGCCATTCCTGAGCCCGCACCCAGCCCGAGAGCTGTACTGCTAGTCGCCGCTAAGCCCGGAGCCAGAAGCATTAGAGCTCCTAATCGGTGTCCGGCGCAGCTACCTCCGTGGTCGCAGTGCTGGTAAAGAACGAGCCAGCCAGCGGCGCTGGAATCGTCTTGTACGGAGTTGGAGTTCGACGGAAGTCAAAGAAGTCGTGGAGATCGTTGGTCGCTCGCGCATCGGCAAAACCGAGACTTCCGAGGCCGAAAATCCCCTCAATAGCCTTTACGATGCTGCCGAAATCATATTTCAGATTGCTGATATACCCCGGCTTGGGTGAGTAAGCCGAAATCACCAGCAAGGGTACGCGAAAACCCAGTTGATAGTCATTCTGGTTCGCGCCCGACTGAAACACCGGCTGCACATGGTCGTACCAGCCTCCCCAATCGTCCCAGGTAATGAAAATCACAGTGTCATTCCAGTAGCCAGTGCCGTCATCGCAAGTTTTGTTGTCCCCGATTGCATTCACCACGGCCGCCACCCACGACGGCCCCTGTCCGCTGTTGATCGGGTGGTCTGAATACTGTCCGGCCGGCGTCACCCAACTCACTTGCGCGAGTTCACACTTGCCGATGTCGTTCAAGACGTCCGGCGGTGCAGTGTCGACGTAACCGTTCGACTCGCCTTTCGTCCAGTCTGGCCCTGTGCATATTCCTCCGATGGGCATGCAGATATTGGCAAGCGAGTTCGGAGCGACCCATAGACTACTTTGCCCCGCGGCATAGTAAGTCCAGGTGATTGGTTGGCTGGGAAGTCTAAACAGGTAATCCATGGCGTTGCGGTCGAAACATTCCACCGTTCGGTCGCCGGGGGTCTCCGTGCCAAAACGCCGGCCGTCCGGCCTTACCAGTTGCACCGATTCTCCCGAGCCGCAACCATATGCCGTGCTCGGACCATTTTCCGCGACAAAGACGCCCAGCATATCGTCGGCCGCGCTCGGCGCTGAAGTTGCGCCAAAAATATACTGATGCGCCGGATAGCTGGGTCCCTGGTTGGTCTGAAACATCCGGTTGCCCCATCCGTAGGTCGTCGCTAACTTAACGTAAGGGTCGAGCAGCCCGCCCCGGCTTCCGTCGCTATTCGTTACCGGTGCGTTGTACACATACATGAACTGTGAATAATTGTTGGCCGGAACCGAGCAGCCAAAGATGTTCGCGCCACAGAGTGCAGGAACGTTAAGCCCGGGCTTGCCGGCGACTCCCTGGTTCGTGAACTGGAAATCCCATCCGCTGATAGTTCCGTTGAGATTTGGGCCGCCATGGCTGTGGTCCAGGTCAAAGTTGGTGGCCAGACCAACGGGCAGTAATGGCGCCGTCTGGCCTCCGGCATTCACATACGTCGATGCAATATCATAGGATGTCTTACCCGACGCGCTACATCCGGGAACGCCGCCATTGGCGGTGCATAGTCCCTGAAACAGATTGTCAGGCGTGCGGTTCTCCTGGAAGATCACGATCACGTGCTTAATGGGAGTGGGACCGTATTGCGCATAGGCGCTAGTTGCCATTAGCCCAGCGGCGAAGAGTGATACAAGCCTGAATGTGGACTTCACAGCGGTTCTCCTTTCAGAAGGAAGCGGTACGTGAATGTTGAGGTGAGCCAGTTATCAGGGCGCCTCGTGCCGGAAAGAGTTACGCACCGTTAAACCCAGATGATTTCGATTAGTTGCACGCATCAGTTGTCGAATGCCGCCGACAGGGGGACACACCATCACTGGATACTTCCATGACTAGAGCAGAGAAAGCACGCCTGTCCGCCGTCATCCGGGCAACGGAGTATCTGTTCCTGGAAAGTAAATTTAGAGATTTATACAGCGAGATCGAGGCATCCACTGATCCCTCAGCGGCTTTGCAAGCACTCTTGGGAGAACTTCCGGCACCGAAAAAACCGCACTAACGATGTGGACCTGCACGGAAGCCCGTGGCATTCGCAACAGTAGAAAATCTGTTAATACTTCGTTAGTACTTCCACATGCTGATTTCGTTTCCGGGACGCTCGAAACGAACTTCATCCATCAACTGCCGGATCAGGTATACGCCACGTCCGTGATCCGCGTAGAGGTTCTCACCCTGCTTTGGATTGGATAGGCGCTCGGCATTGAAACCTGGTCCGGGATCGGTCACGATAATTACGATTCGCCCGTCGGAAGCGGATTTCAAGCGGCACCGGATATGCTTTGATGGGTCATTGTCACAGCCGTGAACCACGGCGTTGGCCAGAGCCTCCTGAACTGCCAGCGCAATTTCGAATCGCTTCTGCTCCGGGACCTCCAGCTTCGCCAGGATTTCCGATATTGCGTCCACGACCGCGCCTATCGCCGTGGGCTCCGCAGGCATACTGCGGTCGAACAACTCAGACAGTTCGCTGTTTTCTGATCCACCGTCGATCTTATTCGCCATAGAGGCTCGTTTGTTACTCAATTCAACTGTCGAGATCGGAAACTTACGCGAAAGATTCCACCGCCGAATCATCGTTGTCAAAAATCTCGAATAAATTAAGTACGCCCACCAGACGCAGAGTCTGCACCGCAAACTTCGAAGGTTGCGCAAGCTTGATGTTTCCGCCCCGCTGTTTGATCACGGCCAGGAATCGCACCAGCAGGCCAATCCCACTGGAATCAATCATGGGGACCTCAGAGAGGTTCATCACAATGCGAGTGTCTCCGTTGCCCAGCGCCTCCTCCAGGGTTTGGCGCAAACTGTCGACGGCCGGACCCATTCGGAGAGGCCCCCGAAGCTGAACCACCTGTACTTGTGAGCGCTTGCGGACGTTGATGTCCAAACATTTCTCCTTGAAGGCCAGTCGATACCCGAATCAGGAATTCGAGGACCCGAAAATAGCGAGGGCCAGCGCAGCCATCTTGCCATCCCGGTTTCAGCGTGATTACTCTACCACGACGCAGGCAAAATCTGATTCGAACCCAGTCAAGAAATTCGCGTTGCGGGGGTTAAATTTTAACCTATAATGTGCGGGCCAGCGGTTGCCCGGCGCGAACCGGGTATCGCGGATGGGAAGCAGCGCTGCTATGCCAGCCCTATCGCCAACTCAGCGTCCCGCGCGCGTTGCACTGATCTGCGGTGACGAGTCTGTCCTCCCCACGGTCGAGGAATCGCTCGCTCCTTTTTTCCATATCACTTTTCTAAATGCCGGAGAAGAAGTTCTTCCCTTACATCAGGAAACTCCCCTGGACGCGGTCATCCTCGATATCGACCCAGTCGCTCCTGGCGGGAACGATGGCTGCGAGGTTCTGCGCCAACTCCGCGTCCTCGATCAGGATATGGTGCTGTTTGCCATCACCCGCGTCCGCACCCGCCCCCACCGGCTTCGGGTGCACGCTGCGGGAGTCGATGAAGTCCTGATTGCTCCCGTCGATTGCGATCAGTTGAGATTCAAACTAGAGGAGTCCCTCGAAGGGCGCCAACAGGAAATTCAGCAGCGCCAGTTGCAGGAGCAAGCCCGCAGCAAGTCTTCGTTCTGCGATCTGGTGGGCGCCAGCGAAGCCATGCGGAATGTCTACAACGCCATAGCCCGGGTGGCTGAGAGCTCCACAACCGTGGTCATACGCGGCGAGAGTGGTACCGGGAAGGAATTGGTGGCTCGCGCCATAGTGGCCACCAGCCCGCGCAAGCATAAGGCGTTTATCAGTGTGAATTGCGCCGCTTTGCCTGAGACTTTAATCG
>Ga0074045_10001130_pt1 | contig 26016 bp, 21 predicted proteins | sample BogForMeECP23OM2_FD_94442 | JGI IMG/M metagenome (GOLD analysis project Ga0074045, IMG submission 94442) | Bog forest soil microbial communities from Calvert Island, British Columbia, Canada - Bog Forest MetaG ECP23OM2 | ecosystem: Environmental > Terrestrial > Soil > Wetlands ... | reverse complement strand
TTCGGCGCCACCTTCGCCAAGCTCTTCGGCGGCGGCCAGGCCTTCATGCGCCTCACCGACGAGGAGAACTCCGCCGAGTCCGGCATCGACATCGTAGCCTCGCCTCCGGGCAAGAAGCTGCAGAACATCATGCTCCTCTCCGGCGGCGAAAAGGCCCTCACCGCGCTCGGCCTGCTGGTCGGCATCTTCCAGTTCCAGCCCGCGCCCTTCTGCGTGCTCGACGAGGTGGATGCCCCGCTCGACGAGGCCAACATCGGCCGCTTCGCCGATCTCATCACCCAGCTGGCCTCCGCCACCCAGTTCCTCGTCATGACCCACTCCAAGCGCACCATGCAGATGGCCGGCGTCATCTACGGCGTCACCATGCAGGAGCCCGGAGTCTCCAAGATCGTCAGCGTCAACCTCAACCGCCGCGAGGCCGCCCACGAGCGCCGCGAGGTCGCCTAGCGAATCGCACAGGGTTGTATTTGGGTGCCCCATCTCTCGATTCTGAGACATGGGAGGGATGCTTGCGGAGATGCTGCTCCGGAGAGTGGAGTTAGAATGTCGTCAACGACAGGGCCGGGAACTCCGCTGGCGTCTCAGGGAAAGGCATGCGGTGACAAGATGTCCACGACCAACAGAAAGACCGTGTCCCTGGTTCTCGGTAGCGGCGGCGCTCGCGGTCTGGCGCACATCGGCGTCATTCATTGGCTCGAAGAAAATGACTTCAAGATCGAGTCGATCGTCGGCTGCTCCATCGGCGCCGTCGTCGGGGGCATCTACGCTGCCGGCAAACTGGATGTGTATGAGCAATGGGTGCGTGCCCTGACCAAAGTCGACATCGTCACGCTGCTCGATCTTTCATGGGATAAAAGTGGACTGGTGAGAGGCGAGAAACTCGTCAACACCCTGATCGGCCTGGTGGGGGAGAAGTTGATTGAAGACCTCCCAATCTCATTTACCGCCGTCGCCACCGACCTGCGGGGCCAGAAGGAGGTTTGGATGCGCTCGGGCAGTCTCTTCGATGCCATGCGCGCTTCCTTCGCCATCCCTCTCTTCTTCACGCCGTTCAAATACAACGGGGTCGATCTTGTCGATGGAGGAATTCTGAATCCCGTGCCCATCGCGCCCACCTCTGGCGATGCAACCGGCATGACCATCGCCGTGAATCTGAACGGGCCCGCTGAGAGTGCGATAGGGCCGGCTGCCGTAACTGCCGCCGCGCAGTCCCCTTCGTCCCCCTTCCGTGAGAAGATCAATCGTTTCATCGGCCGCCTCCAGCCATCCATGCCAGGCGGCGGCAGCCGGGATTGGGGACCGTATGAAATCGCCATTCAGGGCTTCGAAGCCATGCAAAGCACCATAGCCCGCCAGCAACTGGCCGCCTATCCTCCGGACATAGTCATAGATATCCCCAGGAACGTGTGTAAGATGTTGGAATTCGACCGGGCAGCCGAGATGATCGCATTGGGATACAAAAAGGCCAAGATGTGCGACTTCACGACTTCGGCTGGGCGGGTGGCCCACCCTTGAATTAGCCTACAAAAGTTGGGGCCACAATCATCGCGACTCTATCGCGATGAATGGGATGAACGCGCAGCTTCAGCCTTCGGCTCGTACGCGCAGAACGGATCGCTCTCCAGCGGGTCGCCGGTATAGGCGAACGCGCGTGCCCGCGATCCGCCGCACAGGGTGCGGTACTCGCAGACGCCGCACTTGCCCTTGAAGTGGCTGGGCGTGTGCAGCTCGCGAAAGACCGGCGAGTTGCGGTAGACATCCGCCAGCTTGTTGACGCGCACATTGCCCGTCGCCAGCGGCAGAAAGCCCGCGGGACATATCTCGCCGATGTTGGAGATGAACACGATCCCATGTCCGTCGCGGATCTCGAAGCCGCGATAGACCGGCGTCTGCGCGATCTGCTCGCGCGTCCATCCCGCCGCGCGCATCCGTTCCAGCGCGATGCGGCGATACGAAGGCGCCTCGGTGGTCGCGACCACAAATGGCGCCGCCTGTGCCAGGTCGTAGGCCCAGCGCATCAGCTCCTCGCCGCGCTCGGCGGAGACGGGCTGCAGCAACTTGCCCCGGCCCACCGCGATCAGGAAGAAGAGGCTCCAGCGCATCACCGTGACGCTCTTCAGCAATTCATAGATCGCCGGCAGATCGGCCTCTGTCTCCTGCGCCACCAGCGTGTTGACCTGAATCGGAATTCCCAGCTTGGCCGCGTCTTTGGCCGCGCGAATCGTCCAGTCGAAGCAGCCCTCCACGCCGCGCACCGCCTCGTGCAGCGCCGCAGTCGAGCCGTCGAGGCTCAGCCCGAGGCTCTCGATTCCGTGCGCCTTCAACTTCGCCAGCACGTCGTGGGTCAGGTCGCCGGTGGCGCTGGGCGTGATCGAGACCGTCAGCCCCAGCCGGTGCGCCTCGTCGATCAGCGGGTACAGGTCCGCGCGCTTCAGCGGATCGCCGCCGGTCAGGACCAGGTGCGGCAGCGGCTTGTCGAAGACTGCAATCTGGCGCAGCAACTCCATGCTCTCGGCGTGCGTCAGCTCCTCGGGATGCGGCGTGGAGACGGCCTCGGCGCGGCAGTGGCGGCAGGCCAGCGCGCAGGCTTGCGTCATCTCCCAGTAGATCAGCATCGGATTGCGGGAGTAGTCGTGCGCCGCGGTGCGATGCGCGTGTGCATGTGCGTGCGCGGTGGAGTCAGTCGCGGTGGATTTTGTATTCGCTCCAGTTTCATTGGAAGGCATTCGCTGGTTCTCCTGAAACAACTCTGAATAAGTTCTTGCTTTGAAAGGGACGGGCTTCAGCCCGTCCGTAAGTACCGAGAGAACAACTGGGCTTTAGCCCCTGAGGGAATGTCGAAATTTGTTCAGAGTTCTCCTAGGGTTCGATGCAAACGGACGACGGTTCGCTTCTCCCGGCGCTCTCGGCTCGCGCCTGTCTCGCTGCGATGGCCTGGGCTGCCTTCCTTCCACTCTGGATGCAGTCTGGAATGCCGGGCCCATGATAGGCCGCGCCGGCCAGATGCAGACCGGGAAGGTTGGAAAGCGACCGTTCGATCTCCGCGACCCGCTCTTCATGTCCGAGGTCGTACTGCGGATTGGCCTTCGGCCAGCGATAGGCCTTGGCCAGGATCGGCGTCGCGGCAATCCCCAGAATCGCCTGCAACTCCTCGCGGGCCAGTTGCACCAGCGCGGCCTCATCTTGCTCGGCGAGCTCTTCGGCCAGCGCGCCGCCGATGAAGACGCGCAGCAGAACGCAGTCCTCCGGCGCGCGATGCTGGAACTTTGCCGATGACCACGAGCAGGCTGTAATCCTTCGCCCCTCGCTGGGCGGCACGATGAAGCCCGCTCCCTGCAGCGGATGCGCGATCTCGCTGCGCCGGAATCCCAGCGAGACCGTCGCGGTGGAGACGTAGCGGATCGCGCGCAGCCGCTCCGCCAGCGCGGGATCGAGCTGCCCGACCAGATCGGCCGTCACAAACGATGGGGTCGCAAAGACTACATCCTCCGCCAGCAGGCACGATCCATCGCTCAAGTCGATCCTGTACCGGCCCGCATGACGATGGACCGCGAGCGCGCTGCATCCGGCCCGCAGAGACTCTTGCGGCAACTGCGCCACCAGCGCATCGGAGAGCTGCTGCAAACCGCCGCGCAGCGACATGAACATCGGCGGGCGCTTCGAGCCATGCGCCGTGCGCGTCCCCGCTTCGGGCTTTACTGCCCGCTTCATCATTCCGCGCAGAAGGCTGCCGCACTTCTTCTCCATCTCCAGAAACATGGGGAAGGTGCTCTTCAGGCTGAGCCGCTCCGGGTCCGCCGCATAGATGCCTCCCATCAGCGGCCCCGCGATTTTGTTCAGCGCCTCTGCGCCCAATCGCCGGCGCACAAATCCGGCCAGGCTCTCGTCTTCGTCGCCGCGTGCTCTGGGAACGAAAATCTCCATCCCCATGCGCAGCTTTCCGGGCCACGAGATCAGCCGCGAGAGCAGAAATGGAAGCACCATGGTCGGCGCCATCAGCATCATGCCCTCCGGCATCGGGTGCAGCAGCCCGCCGCTCCATATATAAACCGTCGCACTCTTCCCGCTCCTCGATCCGGCCAGTTGGTCCTCCAGCCCCAGCCGCTTGCACAGCTCGATCGCCGCCGTCTTCTGGGTGAGGAACGAATCGGGCCCGCCCTCGATGGTGAATCCGTCCTCGTGGACAGACGTGATCTTGCCGCCCCACCGCATCGCGCTCTCGATCAGCGTGTAGTCGCGCGGGCCGCACTCCTGCAAGTGGAACGCAGTGGCCAGCCCACTGATGCCACCGCCAACGATCACCGTCTTTGTCATCGGGCCATCCCGAATCGAATCAAGGTTCCCCTCCGCGTTCGTTGCGCGTCGCCCGCCAGGTTCTCCGCCATTGAGGCAGTTGGAGTCTATAAGCATTATCAGGCTAATTGGTTGGCCGGCGCTCTCGGATGACCTATATCACATTGCACCTGCGGGGTCTCTGGAAGCTCCCTTGCAGGCTTTCACGCCAGTGGATTCAGGCTGGGAATGGCGATGAAAGTTACAAAACTAATACGTTTGAGGGTTTCTGGTGAATGAAATAATTAAGCAGTATGAGTGAACCTGCGAAGAACGGTCCAGCGATTGGCAACCCGGTCATTATCCAGGGGGGGATGGGTGCGGGGGTTTCAAACTGGAGGCTGGCACAGGCTGTTTCGCGTCTCGGCCAGTTGGGTCTGGTCTCGGGAACGGCACTGGACCCGATTCTGGCGCGGCGGTTGCAGGATGGCGATCCGGGCGGGCACATGCGGCGGGGCCTGGATGCATTTCCTTTTCCTGCGATGGCGGAGCGCGTCTGGCAGAAGTACTTCATCGCCGGGGGCAAGGACGAACGGACGCCGTATCTCTCTGTTCCGCCGCTGGAGAAGGACATTCCTCGCGAGCTGATCGAGTTGTCTATGGTGGCCAACTTCGTCGAGGTGTATCTGGCCCGCCAGGGACACACCAATCCAGTCGGCATCAACTATCTGGAGAAGATCCAGACGGCGCATCTGCCCTGCATCTATGGGGCGATGCTGGCTGGGGTGGGATACGTCGTGATGGGCGCGGGCATTCCGCTGAAGATTCCCGGCGTGCTGGACAGCTACGTCAACCACGGGCCTGCGGAGTATGCAATCCATATCCATTGCTCGCAGGAGGGCGACGACGTCACCATGCGCTTCGATCCGCGCGAGTTCATGGAGTGCGAGCTTGGCCCGCTAACGCGGCCCAAGTTTCTGCCCATCGTCAGTTCCAACACGCTGGCTACAACAATGCTCAAAAAGGCGAACGGTCGCGTGGATGGGCTGGTGATCGAGACGCGAACGGCCGGCGGGCACAACGCTCCGCCGCGCGGCAAGCCGGTGTTTTCCGAGATCGGCGAGCCGGTCTATGGCGAGCGCGACGCAATCGACATTGCCAAGCTGTGCGAGCTGGGCGTGCCCTTCTGGCTGGCCGGAGGCTATGGCAGCGCGGAGATGTTGCGCCAGGCGCTGGCGCAGGGGGCCGCGGGCGTGCAGGTTGGCACCGCGTTCGAGTTCACCAACGAGAGCGGCCTGCGCGCGGATTACAAGAGAAGATTGCTGGCCAAGGCCATCGCCGGAGAGGCGCGCGTCTTCACCGATCCGCTGGCCTCGCCCACGGGATTCCCGTTCAAGGTTGCGCAGTTGGAGGGCACCTGTTCGGACGCGCAGGTCTTCGCCGACAGGCCGCGCATCTGCGACCTGAGCTTCCTGAGGGAGCCGTACCGGACAGCGGAGGGTGGCATCGGCTATCGTTGCGCCTCCGAGCCGGTCACTCTCTTTGTCTCCAAGGGCGGCAAGGTGGAAGATACCGTGGGCAGAAAGTGCGTCTGCAATGGACTGATGGCCAACATCGGCTACCAGCAGGTGCGCAACGGCAGGCGCGAGGAGTATGGCCTGATTACGGCGGGCGACGATCTCGTCGCCATCGCGCGCTTCCTGCAGCCGGGCCGCACCGAGTACAGCGCCGCAGACGTCATCTCGCAGTTGCTGAGCGGATGCGACGGGCCGCGGGTCGACGCGCAGCAGATTCTCGATCCATGCGACGACGTCTGCTTCGCGTAATGGCTGTCAACCCCGCCTCAGGCGATAGAAGAGCGTCAGGAATGTAACGGCGCCGCATGTAATGAGGCTCGCCGCCATTCCCAGGACCAGTGAGCGATCGTGCTGATAGAAGCCGTGCACGATCCCGATCGCCTGCAGCACACTGAAACCGCCGAAGGTGAGCAGCGAGACCCCCTCGCTGTTCTTCTTGCGCCACAGCGCCAGCACCTGAGGCACGAAGAGCAATGCGTTGCACAGCAATCCCAATCCAAAGGCCACAGCGACAAACTGCTTCATGCGTAACTTCTCCCCGTTGCTCGGAATGCCTACTCTTCTATCTTCTCATTCCGAGTGCAGGGATTTTCTTGCGCGCCTGCGCTCGTTGAAGGGCTGGACCGGCTCCCGCAATAACTCCCGCAATCGGTCCGTGGAATGGGGCCATCTGCGGAGAAAGTCTGCCGTAACAACTCACGCATGCAGGCGGCGTCTGGCAAAATGGGATGTGTAATCTTAGGCGATGAGTGACAGGACAAGGGCTGCGCCGGGCGCAATGGCTGATTCAGGAGCGACTGCCGTGCTGAATGGTGGACCACAGATACACGAAAACAGCACCGCGCTGCTGCTACGCGGCGTGCGCAAGAGCTTTGCGGATGTGGTGGCGGTCGATCACCTCGACCTGGAGGTGGCGCGGGCGGAGTGCTTCGGGCTGCTGGGGCCGAATGGCGCAGGGAAGACCACGACCATTGAGATCTGCGAGGGGCTGACCGCTCCCGATGAGGGGCGAGTGGAGTTGCTTGGGCTGAGCTGGCGCAGCGGCGCAGGGGAACTGCGGCAACGCATCGGCGTGCAACTGCAGGAGACGCAGTTTCCAGAGAAGCTGACGGTGGAAGAGGTGCTGCGGCTCTTCCGCAGCTTCTTTCGGCGCGGAATTACGGTGGAGGAGTCGATCCAGTCGGCGCAGTTGGAAGAGAAGCGCGGCGCGCGCGTGGGCACGCTCTCCGGCGGACAGAAGCAGCGGCTGGCCATGGCCTGCGCGCTGGTGGGCGATCCCGAGCTGCTCTTTCTGGATGAGCCCACCACGGGGCTCGATCCGCAGGCCCGCCGCCACCTGTGGGACCTTGTCGACCGGCTGAAGCAGGCAGGGCGCACCATCATCCTCACCACGCACTACATGGAGGAGGCGGAGCGGCTCTGCGACCGCGTGGCCATCATGGACCACGGACGGGTGCTTGCGCTGGGAACTCCGCAACAACTGATTGCCTCGGTGGGAGGCGAGCACATTGTGGAGTTCGCCATCACCGGCCACGAGAGCTCAGACGGCGCGGCCGATGCGGCCCTGTTGAGCGCGATTCCGGGCGTCCACTCGCACCGCTCGGACGCGGGCTTGCATCAGTTGTCGGTGCGTGAACTGCATATCGCGGTGCCGCGCATCTTTGCCGAGCTCACACGCCAGGGTCTGCATCTCAGCGAGTTTCGCACCCACTCCGCGACGCTGGAAGACGTGTTTATGCGGCTGCCGGGAAGGACCCTGCGCGATGAATAATCTCCAACGGAGCAGTCTCTATCAACTCTCAATCATGCGTTTCCGCCTGACTCTGCGCGAGCCGGAGGCAATCTTCTGGGTCTTCATCTTTCCTATTCTGCTGGCGGTTGGGCTGGGGATCGCCTTCCGCAATCGTCCGGCGGACGTGCTGCAGGTCGCCGCCACCACATCGCAGTTGACGCGGGCCATGGCTACGGACAAGGGGCTGACGGCGACGACCATGGACGAGCCAACCGGCTCTCGCGCATTGGCGTCGGGCAGTATTCTGCTGCTTGCCATCCAGCAGCCGGACGGCGTGGCGTACAAGTACGACGACAGCAATCCCGATGCGCGAACGGCCCGCCTGCTGGCCGATCGCGCCATCCAATCGGCGGCTGGTCGGCGCGACGCGATCTCCTCCGTCAACCGGCAAATCCATGAGCCGGGAGCGCGCTATATCGACTTTGTCGTGCCGGGGTTGCTGGGAATGAACCTGATGGGCTCGGCGATCTGGGGGATGGGCTTTTCCATCGTCGAAGCCCGGCAGAAGAAGCTGCTCAAGCGCCTGGTCGCTTCGCCCATGCGGCGTTGGCAGTATCTGTTGTCGTACCTGCTGTCGCGTCTGGCTCTGCTGGTGCTCGAGGTCGTGGCCTTTCTGGGCTTTGCGCGTCTGATCTTCGCGGTGCCGTTTCGCGGATCGCTTTGGCAACTGGCATTACTCTGCGTGCTCGCTTCGCTCTCGTTCTCCGCGTTGGGGCTGCTGGTTTCCTCGCGCGCCAGAACCATGGAGGCCGCCTCGGGACTGATGAACCTGGTCATGCTCCCCATGTGGATCTTGTCAGGTGTCTTCTTCTCGGCGTCGCGCTTCCCCGCGGTGATTCAGCCCGTGGTGCGGGCGTTGCCGCTGACTGCGGCCATCGATGCCCTGCGCGGAAACATGCTTCAGGGAATGAACATGGGACAATTGATTGCCCCCATCGCAATCCTGCTCGCGTGGGTTGCTGTGCCGTTTGCCGTATCGCTGCGCATCTTCCGATGGAGATAGCGCCCGCGGTCTGCTGCTTCCATCGCCACCAGCTCGCCTACGGAATGCGCGCGGCGAGTTTTACGGCCTGCGACGCGGCCTCCTGCGCAGTGGGCAGGTTTGCATATCCTCCGAGGGTCCGCCCCTTGCGAAAGATGCAGATTCCGTCCAGGTACTGCGCCTTCGCCTGGAAGGCCTCGTCGCCAACCTTTGCGTCGGAAGCTCCGTCGAACCGCGTGCGCAGCTCCTTCAGCACCGCGGCGGCGGACTCAGCCGAGTCCTCCAGCACGATGAATGCCTGCCCCTGCTTGTACTTCGCCACATAGCCGCGCTTGAGTTGCTTCAGCCCCAGCACGCTCTCCGGGACCAGTCCCGCGGAGGTGAGGTTCTCTTGCAGGAACCACGCCAACGCCTCCGGTGGTGTCTCCCGGCCCTGCATGCGCTGCGCCATCCTGTTGACCAGGGCCTGCAGCTCGGCAGTGTGAATGATGTTGGGATCGTCGGCGTTTACTACGATCTCGACGTAGTACTTTCCTTTGGCGAAGCTGGCGCTCTGCGGCTGCACCTGCCCGCCCATCCCGATCTTGGCAATGGGCAGCCGCGGATCGCGGTTGGTGGCGAAGAGTCCGTACGCCGCGTCGGCATCGCTCATCTCCGATACGTCGATGGTCAGCGTGTTATCGCCCGACTTGCAGTTGAGCGACTTCATGCCCGCGAAGCCGTAGATCAGGTAGCCTTCCGCGCCGCCGTCTTTGTAGTCGTAGAGGTTGTCGGCGGTGTACGGATGGATTGCCTCGGACTGTGTCCATCCGGGTGCGAGTTGGCAACTGAGGAAGTCCTGCGCGCGTGCCATCCCTGCCACAAGCAGGATGGGCACCAACGCCAGATGCGCGATCCTCATGCGAACAACTCCTGGGCGCGCGTCATGCGGCTTGCAACCTGAACGCCAAAGGGACACTTCACCGTGCACTCGGCGCAGTCGCCGCAGCGCGCTGCCACATGCTCGCTGGCCATCTGCAGATACCTCTCCCGCCCCAGCGCGAACTGGCCATATCCGTCGGCGTAGGTGAGAAAGCGTAGGACATCGGCCACCGGCAAACCCTGCGCGCAGGCGCCTTCGCACTTGCCGCACATGCGACAGTACTCCGGCTGGATCAGCTCCAGATGCGCGGCCAGCAGCTTGTGGTCGTCCGCCGTGAACGGACCCGCCATGGCCTTCAGGTTTTCATCCAACTGGTCCATGTCCGTCATGCTGGGAACGGTGGTCGCGACGCTGGGATGATTGGTGACCCACTTCAGCGCCGCCAGCATGGCGCCCTGCTGCGCCAGCTTCTGGTTGCGCGAACCTCCGGCCATCACCTTCATCGCCACCACGCCCATGCCGGCCTTGGCCGCCGCGTCGATCGCCTGCTCCACGCCCGGGTCCATGCTGAAGTTGAACGCCGACAGCACCACGTCGAACACCCCCTTCTGCACCATCCACGGAATCAGTTGCGGCTGGCTGCTGTGCGTGCTGATGCCGACAAAGCGTGCCTTGCCCTGTTGCTTGGCGAGTTGCAGCGCTTCGATCATGTCGTCGTGAATATCGTCCGGGTTGCTCTTGCCGTGCAGATACCAGATGTCCACAAAATCCGTCTTCAACTCGCTCAGGCTGGTGTCGAGTTGTGCCAACGCTCCAGCCTTGTCGCGCGCCTCCGTCTTGGTGGAGAGCACCACCTGCTTGCGCTTGCTGCCCAGCGCCGCGCCCACCATGCGCTCGTTATTGCCGTGTTGATAGCCGCGCGCAGTGTCGAAGTAGGTGATGCCAACGTCGGCCGCGCGCGTCACCACGCTGGGGTCCGATGTGACCATGCATCCCATTCCCACCGAGGTCACCTTCAGCCCCGTCTTGCCCAGCGTCTTGTAGCTGAGTTTGACAGGAGAGCCGGCACTCCCCGCGGAAGCGGCATTGCCCGCGTGCGATTGCGCGGACAGATTCAATAATCCCAGGCTGGAACCCGCACCCACAACAGGAAGCATCAACCCGGCAGAGAGAAAGTCGCGGCGAGACGTTTTGGACTTCATAAAAGGACCCCCATTTGCTACCCGTTTCCATATAACGCGCATTCTCCGCACAGGAGATGTGATCTGCATCACGGATTCACAGGAGAAACCTCGCAAAACGGGAGTGCCCTGGCGTCCATGATCTCTTGCCGTCCCGTCCTGGAGGTACCGAAGCGATCGTGCGTTCGGCCGGAGGGATCAGTCCCGGCGCAGGGAGTCATGCAGCCATTCGAGGTAGGGATGGCTGGCGGATTCGACCGCGAGGACGAGGAACTCCGGGGTCTGGTAGCTATGCAGCTCAAGCAGGCGGGCTTCGAGGGCGGCGAGCTGATCGGGACCGGTCTTGAGCAGGAGGAGGGTCTCCGTGGAGGACTCGATCTGGCCCTGCCAGCGGTAGATGGACTGGACGGCTGGAACCAGGGTGGCGCAGGCGGCCAGCCTCTCTTCGACCAGCGCGCGGCCCAGGCGTGCTGCCTCCTCCGGATTGGCCGTGGTGGTGAGAACGATGCGGGCTGGGGGGCTGGCTTCGGCCAAGACTTCCTCGTTAGATCCCATTCGCGAATGGGATACGTTGAATAACACCAGTTCCATCCTAATCCGTCTGGAGATCGAGTTTCACAACTCAAAGACTCTGAATCTTACCAGCGCGAAGGCTGCAATCCGTCTCGCACGCAGTCATGCGTGGAGAGATTCAATGATTCAGTTGTCTGGAATGAGCGGGAGGATGGTGGACGCGGAAGGAATTGAACCTTCAACCTGTCGATTAAGAGTCGAATGCTCTGCCAATTGAGCTACGCGTCCACTCGTGTTGCAACCCCATGACTCGTTGCAACTCTGTATGTGTTGCGGCCTCTTGGGGGAGGGGCGATCGGGCTTGGGCGGCCTGGGCTTCGAGGCCTTTCACGCACAACCACCTTGAAGAGAATAGCACATGCGAGGGGTGGATATTTCTTGCTGATTTCCCGGTGACTGCGCGTTGTTTGCGCGGGTTGGAGGCTGGGTCAGTCGACGAAATCGACTTTTGCCTTCATGGGAATGATGCCGCGGTCGAAGCCCATCTCCAGCAGCTTGCGAATGGCCTCGCGTCCGTCTTCGCCGTAGTTCAGGGTGCGCTCGTTGACGTACATGCCGACGAACTTGTCGGCCAGCGCGGGTTCCAGGTCGCGGGCAAACTGCATGGCGTAGGAGAGCGCCTCGTCGCGGTGGTCGAGCGCGTGTTGGATGCTGTTGCGCAGCGCGTTGGTCGTGATCCGCATTGCCTCTTTCCCCAGCGAGCGACGTATGGCGTTGCCTCCCAGGGGCAGCGGCAGGCCGGTCTGCTCGCGCCACCACTGGCCGAGGTCGAGCGCCTTGGCCAGGCCGTTGTTGCCGTACGTGAGTTGGCCCTCGTGGATGATGAGGCCGGCGTCGAACTCGCCGGCGACGACCGCGGGGATGATCTTGTCGAAGGGGAGGGTGACGGTCTCCACCTCGGGGCAGAAGAGCTTGAGCGCGAGATAGGCAGTGGTGAGGGTTCCGGGAACGGCGATGCGCGTCTTCCCGATCTCATCCAGCGTGAGCTTGCGCGGCGCCACCACCATGGGGCCGTAGCCCTCGCCCACCGAGCCGCCGCAGGCCATCAGCGTGTAGGTCTCCTGAAGATATGGATAGGCGTGGAAGCTGATGGCCGTGACGTCGTAGAAGGGGTCGTGGATGGCGCGCTGGTTCAGCGTCTCGATATCGGTCAGCGTGTGGGTGAACTTGAAGCCGGGAACGCGTACCTTGTTGGTGGCGAGGCCATAAAACATGAAGGCGTCGTCGGAGTCCGGGCTATGGGCGATCTTGATTTCCTGGATGGCTTTGGGTGGTGCTGTCATGGTTTGGCCGTTCCTTCGGCAGAGTGGTTCAGTGGATGGGGGGAGAGATGAAATCAGACACCACAAGAATACCAAGTGGCGCGGGATTGTGCGCCGTTGGTGCAAAAGCAGATGTGGAATCCGTTGGCACTTGATTCGCGGTCCGATTGATTTGCATGAAAGTGATTCAGTTTGCGCGAGATTTGTGCGAATGAGATTTGGTTTCGAAATTGATTCGATGAGAGGCGCATGTGTACGAACTTGGTTCCTGCCGCGCGTGGTGAGGAGTCTGGTCTTGACTGGAACGGTTGCGCCTCATCAACTGGAACGATGGAAGTGGACCCACCGATTTCGGCGAGGCGGCGTCGATTTGCGTCTCTGCGCGCACTGTGCGGGCGGCTCTCGATGGAGCGGCGCAAGGCCGCGACGCTGGCTGCCGCGGCGCTGGCGCTGGCTGTTGCGTATCACGTCGTCTTCGGGGCGAATGGGTTGACGGTGTATGAGCAGAAGCGGCATGAGACGCAACTGCTGGACCAGCAGATGCTGGAGCTGCAACAGGAGAACGACCTGTTGACGGGACGCGTGAGCCGGCTCGAAAGCGATCCCAATGCGATCGAGCATCAGGCGCGCGAAGAGCTGCACTACACGCGTCCGGGCGAGGTCATTTACGCCCTGCCCAGCAAATAAAAGGAACCTCGCTAAATAGCCTTTGCCGTGTGCTCCAGCGCCACATGGCGATACCTCGGCTCGAATCCGAGGCTGCGCGCCACGTCCAGAATTCGGTCGAAGTTCAGGTTGATGGTTGCGCCGGCCTTCTGGGTGACCTCGTCCTCGATGGGCAGGTCGAAGTCATCCGCTCCGTAGAGCAGGCCCTCCAGCGCGCGCTCGTTCTGGGTGAGCACCGAGGTACGAATGCGCGGGATATTGTCCAGATAGATACGGCTCAACGCGAGATGGCGCAAATATTCGGCTGGCGTGATCTCGATATTTCCGAGCTTGTCGCCGAGGGGTGTGGCCCAGGGCTTGAAGTTCCAGCAGAGAAAGCTCTCCTGCGCGCCGGTCTCGTCCTGAAAACGGCGCGTGCGATCGAGGTGCTCGATGCGCTCATCGATCGTCTCGTCGAAGCCGATGACCATGGTTGCGGTGGTGCGCAGGCCCGCGGCGACGATGGCGGCCTGCGCCTCGAAGAACTGCGCCACGGTGTACTTGAACTTGCTGTGGCGGCGGCGGAAGTCCTCGGTCAAAATCTCCGAGCCGCCTCCGGTGATCCAGCGGACTCCGGCCTGCTTCAGGCGCACGGCTGTGTCTGCGTAGCTCAGCGAGGCGTGGTCGGCCAGGTAGAGGAACTCCGCGATTGTGAAGGCGTAGAGCTCGATGCGGTCGCCGTAGCGGGCGCGGATGGCGCGGACGAGATCGCAGTAGTAGTCGAGGGAGAGCTGCGGATTGAAGCCTCCATTGAAGCCGGCGAGGTCGCCGCCGAGCGCGAGCAACTCATCCAGCTTGGCGAAGACCTGGTCCTGACTGAGAACGTATCCGCCTTGCTGGCCGGGCAGCGCGTAGAAGGCACAGTAGTCGCACTGGGCCACACACACATTCGTCGTGTTGATGATCCGCATCAGCAGATAGGTGCAGGCGTTGGGTGCGTGAAAACGCGCGCGCACCAGCGAGGCGAGCGCGCGCATCTCTTCGTCCGGGGCTTCGCGCCAGAGCAGCAGAGCGTCGCCGGGCGAGATGCGTTCGCGGCCCTCGATCTTGCGGCGGATTGCGGAGAGGGCTGGGTACGATGGGCTCACAAGCCCATTCTACTTGCATTCCGCTTGGTCGAGGTTCTATGGGCGATGGCAGGATTCCAGCGCGCGAATGACATCGAGTGCACTCTTCAGCGCGGTTTTGCCAACTTTTTGCTCAAACTTCTGCTGCATCCTGTCGAAGGCGGCAATCACGAGCAGCGCGGACTTTTTGCCTGCGGGTTTCAGTGCCAGCAGATAGCCGCGAGCATCGGAGGGATCGATCTTTCGTTGCACCAGGCCTTTTGCCTCCAGCGATGAGATGGCGTGACTGACGTTGCCGCGCGTTGTAGCGAAGGTCTCGGCCAGCACGGAGGGCTTAATGGAACGGGGGGCCTCGAAGAAGATCGCCGCCAGCAGCAGGCCCTCCATGAATCCAAGATCGTCTGCCGAGAAGGCTTCGGCTGCGATGCGGTCGAAGTGGCGTGCCGCACGCTTCACCGTGAACATGGGACTCTCGCGAAGGAAGGCTTCAATGCGCATAATCCGTTAGATGTAGTTTACGCGATCAATTATTTATGGCAAGACAAAAGTATCGTTGCCCTGCTCCGTGGATTGCTCGATGATCGGCTTATGAAAAAAATCGTTGTTACGCTCTCATTCTGTCTGCTCAGCGCGCGATGCGGCGTCTGCCAGCAGGTTTCTTCGAGCGCGGGCCCGGCTGCGCAGCCGGCCGTCTCTCAGCCTCAGAGTCCAATCAGTGTGCAGCAGAGCGTGCAGGTGACAACGACCGCAGAACCGCTGCCGCTGGCCGAGAGCGATCGCTCCGTGCAGGTGATCCTGCCGCAGGATGCGCCGTTGGGCACCGACAGCGTGGTGGACCTGTTGCGCACCGACCCGTCACTGAACCTGCAGGCGAGGGCGGGCGAGGGCGTGCAGGCGGACCTCGCGATTCGCGGCACAACCTTCGAGCAGTCGCTCGTTCTGGTCAACGGTCTGCGCGTGGACGATCCCGAGACGGGCCATCTTAACCTGGACATTCCCGTGCCGCTGGACGCGGTGACGCGCGTGGACGTGCTGCATGGTTCGGGCTCGACGTTCTATGGGTCGGACGCCATCGGCGGCGCGGTGAACCTGCTGACCGGCGCGCCCGGCGCGGGGTTGAGCGTGGTGGCTCGCTCGGGCGCGGGAAACTATGGGTCGCTGGAGGAGCATCTGCGTGCGGCCTACTCGTCGGGGCCCTTTGCCGAGCAGTTGACCGGCAGCCGCGACACCTCCGACGGCTTCATCGCCGACCGCAACTACAGCAGCAACGCGCTGGCCAGCGAGAGTTGGCTGAAGACCAAGCCGGGCACAACCGACGTTCTGCTGGCCGTGAGCGACCGGCCCTACGGCGCGAACCAGTTCTATGGGCCGTACAACTCATGGGAGCGAACCAAGGGATGGCTGGCCAGCATGCAGCAGCAGCTTGGCGCGCGGACGGCGGCGAGTTTTGGATACCGCCGGCACAGCGATCTGTTTGTGCTGCTCGAAGGGCTGCCGTCGGTCTACGAGAACAACCACGTGACGACCAGTTACGAGGGCGCGCTGCGCCGCGCCGATGAGCTGGGCCGCAACACCACGCTGGCCTACGGACTGGAGGAGTCCGGCGACTCGATTCATAGTTTCAACTACACGGGCGGAGTGAAGAGCAATGCGCTTGGCGTCCATGCGCGCAACCAGGGCGCGGGTTACGCCAACCTGAGCCTGCGCGCGCTGCGGCGGTTCTCGCTCTCGCTGGGCGCGCGCGAGGAGGTGCTCTCGGGCGGCGATTCGGTCTTCTCTCCCAGCGCGGCGGCTGCGTTTACGCTGAGCAAAACTGTGCGACTGCGCGGATCGGCGGGGCATGGCTTCCGCCTGCCCACCTACACCGATCTCTACTACTCCGACCCGGCCACGCTGGGCAATCCCAACCTGAAGCCGGAGTCGAGTTGGAGCTATGAAGGCGGGCTCGACTGGAAGCCCGCGAACGGCCGGCTGACGCTGACGGCGGTAGGCTTCCGGCTCAACGAGACCAACGCCATCGACTACTCCAAGCTGCTGCCGCTGACGGCGGGCGAGAAGTGGCAGGCCGTCAACGTGCCGACGTTGGACATCAGCGGCGCGGAGATGAGCGCGCGGGTGCGCATCGGCGCGACGGAGTGGATCGATGTGAGCTATACGGCGGCGCACTCCGGCAACCCGCCGCCGAACTACCTCTCGGAGTACGCCTTCAACTACGCCGCCCAGAACGCCGTCTTCGCCTGGACGGGGCAGTTTAAGCAGCTCTCTGCGCACACCCAGGTGAATGTAGTGCAGAAGACCACGCAGCCAGCCTACCCGCTATGGGATGTCAGCCTCGCGCGCAACACCGGCAGCATCCGTCCCTACCTGCGCCTGCTGAATCTGAGCAACACCGGCTACACCGAGATCGTCGGCGTACCGATGCAGGGCCGCACCATCCTGGGCGGGATGGAGTGGACCTGGCACGGACGCTAGTCGCGCCTCGCTTCACCCACTCATCGCGCGAGACAGCGACGCGATGAATGGGCACCCGGCAGGTGTAGGATTCGAGGCGAGGATTATGTTCATGATCGGGAAGATGCTGATTGTGGGGTTTGTAGGTACGGGGATGGCGATGGGGCAGTCGGTGGTTGCTCCAACGGCAGCTACGCCAGCAAAGGCGTGGACATTTGATGTGGTGTCGATCAAGCGGAACATGTCCGCTCCAGGAACTCAGAAGCAGTCATACGGGCCAACACCGGACGGGTATCGCATGAGGAACTTGTTTATTGAGATGCCGATCCTGACCGCGTATGTCCCGCAGAGCGGTGGCCGTGCGAGTTACATCCCTGCGCGGGTTGTGGGACTTCCCGATTGGGCGATGAATGACGCCTACGATATCGATGCGAAGGTGGCCGAGGCAGACTTGGCGGATTGGCAGAACCCGGCGAAGCAGCCGGTGATGCTTAGGGCCATGCTGCAGGCGATGTTGCAAGACCGGCTCAAGATGGTGGTGCATCGCGGAACGAAAGAGGTTCCGGTGTATTCGCTGGTGGCGGGAACGAATGGGCCGAAGTTAAAGGAGACAAACCCCAACGAGCCTCATCCTGGCGGATTTCCGATTCCCGGAGGAGGGGTGGTCGTATCTAATGTTCAAAACGGAGAGATCTTCACGAATTGGTACGGGGTTTCGATGGCGACGGTGGCGTCCTGGGGCGTGCTGGGTAACGCGGAGCGCCCGGTTCAGGACAAGACCGGGCTTACGGGCAGGTACGATATCGCATTTGAACCGAGGCAGCTTCGTACGTGCGCACCAAATTGTGGGCCGCAGGATGCGGCTCCGGAGGAGGATGCAGGGTCTTCAGTATTTGAGTTTGTGCAGGAGCTTGGGTTGAAGCTGGTGCCTGCAACGGGACCGGTGGAGACGCTGGTGATCGACCACATCGAGCGGCCTTCGCCCAATTAGAACGATGTTCATGCGATGGCGTCGTCTACCAACGCTTTGGCTTCGGCTTGTATTTGGCTCAGGTGCTCCTGGCCGTTGAAGCTTTCGGCGTAGATCTTGTAGACGTCTTCTGTGCCGCTGGGCCGTGCGGCGAACCAGCCATTTTCCGTCGTCACCTTAAGCCCGCCGATGGCCGCGTGGTTGCCGGGGGCTTCGGTGAGGATCGAGGTAATCGGCTCGCCGGCCAGCGTCTTCGCTGTGACCTGCGCGGCACTGAGTTTTTCCAGCTTGGCTTTCTGCTCCGGCGTGGCCTCGGCGTCGATGCGCTGGTAGATAGGATTGCCGTATTTCGCCGTGAGGTCGTTGTACAGCAGGCCGGGATCTTTTCCCGTTACGGCCGTCATCTCGGCGGAGAGCAGCCCCATGATGAGGCCGTCCTTGTCCGTCGTCCACACACTCCCGTCGCGGCGCAGGAAGCTGGCCCCGGCGCTCTCTTCGCCGACAAAGCCGAGCGAGCCGTCGATCAGCCCGTCCACAAACCACTTGAAGCCGACTGGGACTTCGAGCATTGGCCGCCCCAGCCCCTTGGCCACGCGGTCGATGATGGAGGAAGAGACGAGGGTCTTGCCAATCCCGACGTTTTCTTTCCAGCCTGGCCTATGCGTAAAGAGGTACTGTATGGCGACGGCGAGGTAGTGGTTCGGGTTGAGCAGTCCACTGGTGCGGGTGACGATGCCGTGACGGTCGTGGTCGGTGTCGCAGGCCCAGGCTACGTCGAACTTGTCCTTGTTGGCGATCATGGAGGCCATGGCGAAGGGCGAAGAGCAGTCCATGCGGATGCGGCCGTCCCAGTCGAGGGTCATGAAGCGAAAGGTCGCGTCGACGTACGGGTTCAGAATCTCCAACCCCAGCCTGTACTTCTCGGCGATGCGCGGCCAGTAGAAGACGCCCGCTCCGCCCAGAGGATCGACCGCCAACTTCAGCGTGGTTCCGGCGAGCGGGGCGAAATCAATAACATTTGCCAGGTCGTTGACGTACGCCGAGATGTAGTCGTGGCGATGGGTGGTGGGGCCAGAGAGCGCGCGGGTGTATGGGATGCGCTTTACTCCGGCGAGCTTTTTGGCGATGAGGTCGTTGGCGCGGTCCTCGATCCACTGGGTGACGACGGTGTCTGCGGGGCCACCGTTGGGTGGGTTGTACTTGAAGCCGCCGTCGTCGGGAGGATTGTGCGAGGGCGTGATGACAATGCCGTCGGCCCACTGCCGGGAGCCATTGCTGGCTGCGCTTTCGAGGGTTGCCTGCGACGGAGTCTTGCCGCCGTTGAGCTTGGCGTTATAGGTCAGGATGGCGTGCGAGAGCGCGGGGGTGGGCGTGTAGGCGAGTTGGTCGTCCACGAAGATTTCGATGGAGTTGGCCGCGAGGACCTCGAGGGCGGTGGCGAAGGCCGGTTCAGAAAGGGCGTGGGTATCCATGGCGAGGAAGAGCGGGCCGGAGATTTTGTTCGCGCGGCGGTGGTCCACGATGGCCTGCGTGATGGCGGCGATGTGGTCGTCGTTGAAGGAGATGGCAAGCGCAGAGCCGCGATGGCCCGAGGTCCCGAAGGCCACGCGCTGGGCGGGGACGGCAGGGTCGGGATGCAAGGCGTAAAAGGCGGTGACGAGGCGGGGAATGTTGACCAGGGTGTCGGGGGTGGGAAGGGTTCCGGGTTGGTTGGGGGCTTGCTGGGACATGGTCTGAGGTTCTCCACGCGGATTGGGCCGGCCATTGCAGTCTATGAGATGCCCGGCGAGAAGGAAAGCCGGAGGAAGTTGCAGGCATGGGTGGGGATCGCCCGCAAGATGGAGCGGCAAAGAGGGAGGGTCGGGACGAAAGGGCTTGCTATTCAGGCTGAAGTGTCCTAAAACGGGACATATTCCAAGTCTGTGTTGCCACGGATTCGCACGTTCAGCAATCGATCGGTGGCAGCGTGAATCGTTGAGTAGGGATCGCTGACGTGGGTGCGAATCTCCCCGGCCGTTTTCAGGCCGGCGGGAACAGGTTCACCCGCAACAGGAGTGGCCTCGGGCCGGGATGGGCGGGAGGATTGGGCGGGGACTTGACCGGCTGAGAGCAGCTCCGTGGGTGAGCTTGGGGGCGTTGTTGGGTTTATGGGCGGCGACGCCGGTATGGGGCGCTCAGCCTGCGCTGGTGGCCGATGCGCATGTGAACAGCGCGCTGTCCACGGTCAATAGCGGGGCGATCTCCAATCTGGACGTGGGCGGGGGCTATACCACGCTGCTGCAGTTCGACCTGTCGCTGTTGCCGGCGGGAACGACCGCGAGTCAGGTCTCGCGCGCTGTGCTCCGGCTCTACTGCAACCGGGTGACGACGCCGGGGCTGGTGACCTTTGCGCCGATCAACGGCGCGTGGGGCGAGTACAGCGTCACCTATGCGACCGAACCTGCGATCGGCAGCGCGGCCGGAGTCTTCACGGTGAGCCAGGCCGGGGCGTTCGTCGCGGTGGATGTGACCGCGCTGGTGCAGGGATGGATCAGCTCGCCCGCGACGAACAACGGTCTCGCGCTCTCAGCAGGAACTGCGATGGTGCAGTTCGATAGCAAGGAGAATGACCTGACGGCTCACGCACCAACGCTCGATGTGGAGCTTGTGGATGCGGGGCCGCAGGGGCCGGCTGGCGCGACTGGTGCTTCGGGTGCGACCGGGCCGCAGGGACCGACCGGCGCGACCGGGCCGCAAGGGCCGGCGGGGCCTCCGGGCAACGGCACAGGGTTGGACTACCAGGGGACGTATGCTTCGACGACCAACTACGCGCTGAACGACATTGTGCTGTATGGGGCATCGAGCTATATCTCGCTGATCGCGTCGAACCATGGCAACACGCCGGCGTTGAGTCCGGCGGACTGGGGGCTGCTGGCCGAGGGGGGCACGGGGATCGGGCCGGCGGGACCGGAGGGGCCGGCGGGGCCACAGGGGCCGCAGGGGGTTCCCGGGCTGGGCTATCAGGGGGCCTACGCGTCAACGTCGAACTACGGGCTGAGCGATGTGGTGGAGTATCAGGGGTCGGCCTACATCTCGCTGATCGCGGGGAACCATGGCAACACTCCGGGGTTGAGTTCCGCGGAGTGGGGGCTGTTGGCGTCGGCGCAGATTGGAGCGACCGGGCCGCAGGGGCCTCCGGGATTCGTCTATCAGGGGAGCTACAGCTCGGTGACGAATTACGCGCTGGGCGACGTGGTGCTGTGGCAGGGGTCGAGCTATACATCGCTGATCGCCAGCAACCACGGGAATACGCCAAGCCTCAGCCCGCAGCAGTGGGGACCTCTGACGGCCGAGGGGCCGCAGGGATTGACCGGAGCGACGGGCGCAACCGGCGCGGCGGGGCCGCAGGGGTTGCCGGGAAGTGTGGGGCCGAATGGGCCGATCGGGCCGCAGGGAATCCAGGGGATTGCCGGACAGGCGGGCGCGCAGGGCCTGACCGGAGCAACCGGAGCGCAGGGGTTGAGCGGACCGATGGGGCCGCAGGGACCAGCTGGGCCGGTGGGGCTGACGTTTCAGGGGGTCTACTCGTCGGTGACCAACTACGCGCTGGGAGATGGGGTCCGCTATAACGGCGCGGACTACGTCTCGCTGCAGGCGAGCAACAACGGCAACACTCCCGACCAGAGTCCGACATGGTGGGCGCTCTTCGCGCAGGATGGAGCAACCGGCGCGACCGGACCAACGGGTGCAACTGGAGCGACGGGAGCCACCGGGCCAGCCGGACCGACTGGACTGACCGGAGCACTGGGGCCGACTGGCCCGACCGGGCCGCCCGGGATGACTTTCAAAGGCGCGTGGTCGAACGGCACAGGCTACGCGGTGAATGATGCAGTGAGCTTCGGCGGTTCGACCTACATCGCCACCCAAGGCAACTCGTCAAACGAGCCAGACAACTATCCGGCGGTCTGGTCGTTGCTCGCGCAGGCGGGGGCGCAGGGATTGCAGGGAGTTCCCGGTGCGGCTGGAACAAACGGCGCTACAGGAGCGACCGGGCCAGCCGGGCCGACGGGGGCGACCGGAGCGACCGGGCCTCCGGTGACCTTCCAGGGGGGGTGGCTGATCGGTACCTCGTACGCCCTGGGCGATGCGGTCAGCTACGGCGGCTCCAGCTTCATTGCGCTCCAGGCGAATGTGGGGCGCGAGCCGGACATCAGTCCGACGTACTGGGGGCTGCTGGCTGCGGCGGGCGCGACGGGCGCGACGGGCGCAACCGGAGCAACCGGGCCGCAGGGGCCGTCCGGGCTTGCGGGTACGGCCGGAGCTACCGGAGCGCAGGGGTCGGCGGGAGCGCAGGGCCCAGCAGGCGCGACTGGAGCAACCGGGTCTGCTGGGCCAGCCGGAGCCACGGGCGCGACCGGAGCAACCGGACCAACGGGCGCAAACGGAACCAATGGAACCAATGGGGCAGCCGGAGCCACCGGACCAGCCGGAGCCGTGGGGATGAACTTTATCGGCCCATGGGTTACTGGCTATGGGTACGCGACGAACGATGCAGTGACCTTCGGCAACCCAGCCTCGACCTATATTGCGCTGAGCGGCAACACATCGCAGGAGCCGGATAACTATCCCGGAGTCTGGACGGTGATCGCGCAGGCGGGCGGCGCGGGGCCGACCGGCGCACAGGGCACAGTGGCGACAGTGAGCTTTGGGCCGGTGACCACCGGCCTGCCGGGAACTAACGCCTCAGTCACCAACACGGGAACCAGCTCGGCGGCGGTGCTGAACTTCACCATCCCGCAGGGCGCGACCGGCGCGACTGGAAGCGGCGGCAGCGGAGGCGGAGGTGGAACCAGCGGGATTCCGTTCGCGTCGGTCTATCACTCGGTCTCCTACGTGTCGAACTACCCCTACTTTTCGGTGAACAACTCCAATGGGAGCACCACGGAGTCCACGCCAAATACGGTTCTGACGTGGGTCCCGACGGGCTGCACTGCAACGGCGCTCAACGTCTTCTCGGAGCAGGGGGGAACGATCACGGTGACACTGCGAATCGGGACTCCGGGGAGCATGACCAGCAGAACGGACCTTACCTGCTCGGCTACAACTGGCAATTCGTGTTCCGCGACCGGCAGTGACACGGTTCCCGCTGGCAGCTTTGTAGATCTGATCATCAGCGGCGCAAACAGCACTCCGGCAGGCGTCTGGACCGCGCTCACCTGCAATTGATTCTCCTCGCACCGATCAGCCATCTTCCCAGCGCCGAAAGCCAACCATTCCATCCACACCGCCGATGCTGACTTCCCGTTCCACAGCGTAAGATTTGGCTAGATGACAACGCAGCCGATCCTCGTCACCAGCCGCGCCAACGCGCGGGTCAAACAGCTTCGCGCGGCCTTTGCGGGACATGCACGTCTCAGCGGAGGACTGGTCGCCATCGAAGGCGAAAATCTGCTGCGCGAGGCGTTGGGCAGCGGAGTTCCGCTGAAGACCATCTTCCTCAGCGAGCGCGTCGCGCCGCCCGCGTGGCTTCCGCGCGGGGTCGAACTGCTGGTTCTCGCCGATGAAGTCTTCGCCAGCGCGGCCACGACGCAGCATCCGCAGGGCATCGCCGCGCTGCTGGTGCCTCCGGTCTGGAAGATCGAATCCGCGTTTCCCGAGAACGCTCACGGCGACAAAGTCCCGCTGCTGCTGGTCGCCGCGGGCCTGCAGGACCCAGGCAACCTGGGCACGCTGATTCGCTCGGCGGAGGCCTTCGGCGCGACCGCTGTCCTCACCACCGCGGGCACGGTGAGCGAGTGGAACCAGAAGGCCCTGCGCGCCTCGGCCGGGTCTGTCTTCCGCGTCCCCGTCGTTGCGATCACTGCCGAACAGCTCTTCGCTCTGAAGTCGCGAGGCCTGCGCCTGCTGGCCGCCGTCGCGCCTGGCTCCGATTCCGGTCCCGTGACCATCTCCGAATCCGTCTCTAACTCCAACCTCACACTTCCTTGCGCGTTGATGATCGGCAACGAGGGCGCGGGACTTGGCGAGGAGTGGCTCTCGCTGGCCGACGCGCGAATCACCATTCCTACTCCCGGCGGCGTGGAGAGCCTCAACGCCGCGGTCGCAGGTTCCCTGCTGCTCTACGAAGCTGCTCGCCAACGCGCCGCATCTCCACTCACAACTTACAACTCACAACTTACAACTGTCCTATGAACCTCTTCAACCCCACCCCCGACGCCGCCGCAGCGCAAGCCAGCCAGGCGCCGCTGGCCGATCGCATGAGGCCGCGCACGCTGGACGAGTTCGTCGGGCAGGAGCATCTGCTCGGCCCGGGCAAGCCGCTCTCGCTCGCCATCGCGCACGACGACCCCACCTCGATGATCTTCTGGGGGCCTCCCGGCACCGGCAAGACCACGCTGGCCAAGATCATCGCAGCGATGACGCAGGCCACCTTCATCGAGTTCTCCGCCGTCATGTCTGGCATCAAGGAGATCAAGCAGGTGATGGTCGCCGCCGAGAAGGCCGCTGGATTCCGTTCGCGCACCATCCTCTTCATCGACGAGATCCATCGCTTCAACAAGGCGCAGCAGGACGCCTTCCTGCCCTACGTGGAGCGCGGCACGATTCGCCTGATCGGCGCCACCACCGAGAACCCATCGTTCGAGCTGATCGCCGCGCTGCTCTCGCGCTGCCGCGTCTACACGCTACAGCCGCTGACCGAGGCGCAGATCGTCATGCTGCTCCACCGCGCGCTCAGCGATGAAGCACGCGGCCTGGGCGCAACTGGAGTTGTGGCCGAGGAAGACGCTCTCGCGACCATCGCCTCCTACGCCAGCGGAGACGCGCGCAACGCCCTCAACGCGCTCGACGTTGCAGCCAGCCTCGCCGGAGAGCAGGCGGAGCATCGCATCACCAGAGAGATTGCCGCCGAGGCTCTGCAGCGGCGCGTGCTGCTCTACGACAAGCAGGGCGAGCAGCACTACGACATCATCTCCGCGCTGCACAAGAGCGTGCGCAACTCCGACGTGGACGCCGCGCTCTACTGGCTGGGGCGCATGTTGCAGGCCGGCGAAGACCCCATGTATGTCGCCCGCCGCATCGTGCGCATGGCAGTGGAGGACGTTGGCCTGGCCGCGCCCGAGGCGCTCAACCTCTGCCTCTCCGCGCGCGATGCCATGCACTTCCTGGGCCAGCCGGAGGGCGATCTCGCGCTGGCGCAGGCCATCGTCTACCTCGCGCTCGCGCCCAAGTCGAACTCCGTCTACACCGCCTACAGTGCCGTCCTCGCCGACATCGAAGCAACCGCCGCCGAGCCCGTCCCGCTGCACCTGCGCAATGCTCCCACCAAGCTGATGAAGTCGCTCGACTACGGCAAGGGATACCAGTACGCGCACAATGTGGAGGGCCGCGTAGCAGACATGGAGTGCCTTCCGCCGTCGCTCGCCGGACGCCGCTACTACCACCCCACCCAGGAGGGCCGCGAGAAGCTCCTCGCCCAGCGCATGGACGAGGTCGCGCGCATCCGCCAGGGCAAGCGCAAGCCGAAATAACAAACAATTACTTCACGCTGCCCGGCCTTCGTCTGAAAAAGAGCCATCCCGCCCCGAGGCCGGATGCGACCAGCAGCAAGCTGGGCGGCTCGGGGGTCGCGTTGGCGATCGGCATCGATTCGGAGGAGACGATGGGCGGCGAAGACGGCGCGCCGGTCGACGAAGACGGCGCGCCGGTCGAAGGTGGAACGCTGCCCAGATAGGGCGCGATGGAAAACGAAGGGGGTGGCCACGAGCCGGCAACTGAATACGGCCCGCCTTCCCCAGTCGGAGCTGCAACGACCTCCGCCGCTATCCCATCCGGAAAGGCAGGTGGCGGCCCGCTCATGGCCAGAAGATCGGCGATGGGAAGAGAATCCTCGAGGGTGCGCGGAGTGAGGACTGGGGCGTCGTTGAAGGGGATGGCAGGGGTCTCGCAGGCAAAGTCCACCTTGTCCATGGCCTCCTCCCGAGTCATCACATATCTTGGCCGCTGGACCTTCGGGTTGGGCTTCCAGTTCGGATGGCCAACACGCCACTTGGCCCAGGCCATCGCGGTCGCCTTGCTCATGCGATTGCGCACCGGAACAGTGATGTAGGTATGTACAAGGCGTTGACAGGCAGGAGAGGCATGGACCGCGACGGCGCCAATCGCCAGCGTAAGCAGGACCGCGGCAAGGACGATGGATGGAATGCTGATGCGGGGGCTGATCATCCGGGCCCCTTTCTGTCGAAGCGATCACACTGCGCGACGGATTACGACCGCACTCCTTTCATCGACGTGGCACGAGGGGGACTTTAGGACCGCGTTCCGGCACATTCGCCCTGCCCTGTC
>Ga0074045_10001128_pt1 | contig 26022 bp, 18 predicted proteins | sample BogForMeECP23OM2_FD_94442 | JGI IMG/M metagenome (GOLD analysis project Ga0074045, IMG submission 94442) | Bog forest soil microbial communities from Calvert Island, British Columbia, Canada - Bog Forest MetaG ECP23OM2 | ecosystem: Environmental > Terrestrial > Soil > Wetlands ... | reverse complement strand
CAAACTGGAGCAGAAGGTCATCCGCCAGAGGCAGAGGACGTCCACGATCAAGCGGCATCCGCGCGCGGGAGAAAAGACGGCGGAAGAGGGAAATGTGCTGGGGGCTATCGCGGCAGCGGAGGAAGGCTGATCGGTTGCGGCGAAGCGGGGCCGTGGCTAAAGGCCACTGAATCTATTATTCAGAGCTTGTCTACAGGGCAGTGGATCTGTGACCCAAATCTGTGGGACGGATGCATTGTGCGTCCAGCGAAGAGAAATAACAGTGGTTTCCCGTCACCGGTGAAGCTCTGCCCCTAAGCAGACCGGGGATTATTGCAACCGCCCTAAGCAGTTCTGCTGTGTTGCCGATAGGTAAGACAGGAGAGTCCGCATGAGTGCCGCCAGCAATTCGAATGAGCGCGCCGACGCCGAGCGCGTGCTGAGCTCACGGTCGCCTCTGCTCGCGCCTGAGCGTCTGCTTGCAGTATCTTTCGGCCATTTCAATTCTTGCAACACGCTGCATGAGTGGCTGGAATCGCTGCCCGTGGCTGCTTTCATCGAGCGTGACGAAGAGATTGCGGCGGCCAACGATCTGGCGCGGCGCTTTATCGGCGCCAGCGACAGCATCAAGGTAGACCAGGTATTACTGGGCGCCTATCCTGCGGCCGGCGATGCGGGCCGACAGCGCTTTGAGTGTCTGTTTGCCCCTCCCGGCGGCACTGCCCGAATGGTTTCGGGCGTGGTGCAGCCCTTTCCGGTTGCAGGCGAAGGGGCACGGCTGGTGTTGCTGATGGAGCCGCTGGAAGAGGACGCGGAGAGAGTGGCTGGCGACAACAGCGAGAGCAGATGCAGCTTTCTGGAGGAGCTCTTCGACGCAGCGTCCGAGGCCATGGTCATCACTCAGGGAGACCGCATCCTGCGCGCCAATCGTGAGTTCCTGCGTATCTTCGGATACTCACTCGAGGCCTGCCTGGGAAGCAATCTGTCCGACCTGATTGTTCCCGAAGGCCGGATGCATGAGACCGAGATGATGGAGCACATGATTGAGGCTGAGGGCCGGGCCTCGATGGAGACGGTGCGGCATACCAGCTCGGGCGAAGCGCTGGATGTGTCCATCGTCGTCATGCCGGTGCAGCTTGGGGGCGGCAGGAGCGGCCACGCGGCGACCTATCGCGACATACGCCAGGAGAAGCAGTTACAGGCCAAGTTGCAGCATTCGGCGCTGCACGACCCGTTGACAGGACTGGCGAACCGGGTGCTGTTCCTCGATCGTCTGACGCTGACCATGGCTCGGCTGCGGCGCAGGCCGGACCGCAACTTTGCCGTGATCTTTCTCGATCTCGACCGCTTCAAGCAGGTCAACGACACCTGGGGCCATGCGGCGGGGGACACGCTCCTGCTGGCGGCTGCAGCACGTTTGCGCGCCTGTCTGCGCCCGCAGGACACAATCGCGCGCTTTGGCGGTGACGAGTTTGCGCTGGTGCTGGACGAGGCCGGTAGCACAGAGGACATCGAGAGCCTGGCGCGGCGCATTCAGAACGAGTTGCAAAAGCCAGTCGAGATTGGCGGCGGCGAGGCCTGCGTCTCCGCCAGCATGGGCATTGCGCTGGGCTCCACGGAGTACAACGACGTCGAGGACATCCTGCGGGATGCGGATGCCGCAATGTACCGCGCTAAGGAGAAGGGCAGGGCGCGCCACGAATTTTTTATGGTGGACGCGAGCGCAACGCCGCAGCAGGGAACGCCGTCTGCCATACGGTCTGTGTCCGAAGCGGCATGAGGCAGCGTTTGGGGCTTGTCTGAACCCGCCGGGGTGCTAGGATTTCAGCATGACGGGGAAACGCGTTGCGAAGATGGGGAAACCTGCTCGCGAGCAGGCCGGCCGCACCGAGGCGGGCGAACTGGTGATCCTGACTGGCATGTCGGGCTCGGGCAAGGAATCTGCGCTGAAGGCGTTCGAGGACCTCGGCTACTACTCGGTGGACAACCTGCCGCTGGAGCTGGTGCCTCGCTTCGCCGACTTGGTGCGCCAGTCGGCGGAGATTGAGCGCGCGGCGCTGGTGGTGGATGTGCGCGAGGGCATGCGGCTGGAGAGCTTTCCGGCGATTCTGAAGCAGGTGCGCAAGGTGCTGCCGACCCGCGTGGTGTTTCTGGAGGCCAGCGAAGACGCTCTGGTGCGGCGGTTCTCGGAGACTCGGCGGCCGCACCCGATGGGCCGCACAGAGACGGTGGTGCATGGCATTCGCGCGGAACGCAAGCGGCTGGACCACATCCGCAATGTCGCCGACATCGTGCTGGACACCACAAAGTTCAACGTGCATGAACTGCGCGCCCACATCATCGCCCAGTTTGAACGCGCAGCGGGCGATCGCAAACTCACCATTTCGGTGTCCAGCTTCGGCTTCAAGAACGGCGTGCCCGGCGAGGCCGACCTGGTCTTCGATGTGCGCTTTCTGCCCAATCCGCACTTTGTGCCGGAGTACCGCAAGCTGACCGGGCGTCATGCCAAGGTGGCGAAGTACATCCGGCAGTTCCCCCAGACGCTGGAGTTCCTGGACAAGGCGACGGAGATGCTGAAGTTCCTGCTGCCGCACTACATCGAGGAGGGGAAGAGCTACCTGACGATTGCCTTTGGATGCACCGGCGGACAGCACCGGTCGGTGTTCATCGCCGAAGAGATGAAGAAGCGGCTGGAGGCCGCGGGCTTCCGCGTGAAGACGGCGCACCGCGACATGCCGCGCTGAGCACTGCACTGGTCCCTGTCCCAACCTCTCCCACAACACCACTTTCCGCGAAAAAACAATAGAATGGCTGGATGCCTGTGAAGGGAGAGAGAAACCGGGGGTTGATCGCATGAGGCGCATCTGGCGGCTGCTGCGCTATGCGCGCCCGTATGCGCTCTATTCGCTTGCGTCGGTGGTGCTGATGGCGATTGTGGGCGCAATGGCAGGGCTGCGCCTCTATCTGATCAAGCCCATCTTCGACAAGGTGCTGCGCCCGGAGCAGCAGAGCCCCGACTTTCTGCTCTTCCGCGTTCCGGTCGTCAACCGCTGGGTCGATCTGCACTTTTTGGTGCCGAGCCACTTCCACAATGCGTGGTCGGTGGTGGCGTATGCGTTGATTGCCTCGGCGTTGCTGAAGTCCGTCTGCGACTACAGCGGGACCTACCTGGTGAACTACGCCGGATTCGGCATGATTACCGACCTGCGCAACGACCTGTACGATGCGGTGCTGCGCCGCTCGGTTGCGTTCTTCCAGAAGCACTCGACCGGCATGTTGCTGTCGACGATCATCAACGATATTGAGCGGGTGCAGTTCGCCATGTCGACCATAATGGCCGACTTTTTGCAGCAGTTTTTTACCCTGCTCGCCATGACCTGTCTCGCGATCAGCTTTGGCGGGAAGATGTCGTGGGTGCTTCTTCTCTTTCTTCCGGTGGTACTCTCGTCTGCGCGGCGCATTGGGCGCAGCGTGCGTACAACGACTCGCAAGGGACAGGACAAGCTGGCGGAGATACAGAACATTCTGCACGAGACCATCACCGGCAACGGCATCGTGAAGGCGTTTGGGATGGAGCTGTGGGAGATGGACCGCTTCCGCCACGCGGCGCGGCGGCTCTTCCGCGCAAACCTCAAGTCGGTGAGCGTGCAGGCAATCAGCTCGCCGCTGATGGATGCGATCGGCGCGGTGGGGATCGCGCTGCTGCTGCTGTTGGGGCGCGACAAAATTATGCATGGGACGATGACGCTGGGCGACTTCATCGTCTTTATCTTCGCGGTCTTCAGCCTGTACGATCCGGTGCGCAAGTTTGCGCTGTATTACAACAGCTTTCAGCAGGCGCTGGGGGCGAGCGAAGAGATATTCCGCTTCATGGACGCCGAGGACGACGTGGTCGAGAAGAAGCGCGCACACGTTTTCCGGGGATTCAAGGACTCCGTGCGCTTCGAGCAGGTGGACTTTGCCTACGCCAGCGGCGGCGAGGTGACTGAGGTGCTGCACGCGATCAATCTCGACGTGAAGCGGGGCGAGGTGATCGCCATTGTGGGGCCGAGCGGGGCGGGGAAGTCATCGCTGGTGAACCTGATTCCGCGCTTCTTCGATGTGACGGGCGGACGCATCCTGATCGACGGCCACGACCTGCGCGACGTGACCATTGCCAGCCTGCGCAGGCAGACCGGCAAGGTGACGCAGGAGACCATCCTGTTCAACGATACGGTGCGCAACAACATTGCGTACGGCCAACCCGACGTTCCGCTGGGCCGCGTCGAGGAGGTGGCGCGGATGGCGCTGGCGCACGACTTTATTCTGCGCATGCCGGAGGGCTACGACACCATGATCGGAGAGAAGGGAGTGCGGCTGTCGGGCGGCGAGCGGCAGCGGCTGGCGATTGCGCGCGCCATCCTGAAGAACGCGCCGATCCTGATCCTGGATGAGGCGACCTCTGCGTTGGACACCGAGAGCGAGGCGTTTGTGCAGGCCGCGCTGGCCAACCTGATGCAGGACCGCACCGTGTTTGTGATTGCGCACCGCATGTCGACCGTGCGCCGGGCCACGCGCATCGTGGTGCTGGAGGACGGGCGCATCACCGAGACTGGGACACACGAGCAGCTGATGCGGCAGTCGGGGACATACCGGCGGCTGTACGATCTTCAGTTCACCTCGTCCGAGATTGAGCAGCGCGCGGCGAGCGAGTCCGAGTCCGCCGAAGCAGAGGTTTTGGAAGGAACACAGTGAGCAAGCAGCAAGCGATGACGAGTGAAGAGCAAGCTACGACGAAGCAGGCGCGCCCCATTTATTCCATGACCGGCTACGCCAGCGCGCAGTCGGCGAGCGAGGACGACCTCGCGTTTACGCTGACGCTGAAGAGCGTGAACCATCGCTTCCTCGACCTCAGCCTGCGCCTGCCCGGCGACTGCGACGCGCTGGAGGTTGCGCTGCGGCGACTGATCAAGGAGCGCGTGAAGCGGGGGCATGTGGATGTGACGCTTCATCCGGACCGCCGCGTGCGCGAGGCCGCGGTGACGATCCAGCTCAACCGCGAGCTGCTGGCGGCGCACGTCCATGTCTTCCATGAGGCGGCCAAGCTGCACCACTTCAACGTGGAGCCGAACCTGAACGAGATTCTGAAGATGCCGGGCGTACTCTCGCCGGATGCTGGCGCGGCTCCGGATGCGACGCGCGCGGAGGCGCTGGAGGCAGCGGTGATGGCGCTGGCGCCGACGCTGCTGGAGCGGTTGAACCAGGTGCGCGCGGCGGAGGGAGCGACGCTGGCATCCGAGTTGCGCGCGGAGATGCTGCGGCTGCGCGCGCTGGCCGAGGAGGCTGCGGAGCTGCGCACGGGCGCGCGCGAGGCGCACTACGAGCGGCTGCGCACGCGCATCGGGGAGCTGCTGAAGGCCGATGAGGCTGCGGCTGCTCAGGCGACGGAGTCGCGAGTGCTGGCTGAGGCGGCGTTGCTGGTCGAGCGGTCGGACATCGAGGAGGAGTTGGTGCGGCTGCGCGCGCACATCGAGAGCTTTGTGGAGATGCTGGACGCGGGCGGCGAGCTGGGCAAGCGGCTGGACTTTCTGCTGCAGGAGCTGAACCGCGAGGCCAACACAATGCTGTCGAAGACCACCGGCGGCGATCCCGGCCTGGGCCTGCGACTCACCACTCTCGGCCTCGAGATGAAGTCCGAGATCGAGCGCGCCCGTGAGCAGGTGCAGAACTTGGAGTAGGCGTTTCGTCAGGTCTGACTATTGCCAATTTGCCGAGGGCGGTTCGGCGGGGTCGGATACGGGTAGACAGTTTATGATGCGAATGTCCGGCGAATCTTGTCCAGGAATGCGATGATCTTCGCCTGGGGATCGCCGGAGTCCAAAGCCTCAAACGGAAGATAGCCGCGGTAGCCGGAGCGATCGATGATTGCCTTGATCTTTGTCAGGTCGGTGGCTTCACTCTTTCCGTCGCGACCCACCTCCTCCTTGATCTGCCACGAGACCGCGTAGGGAACCATCTTCTCGATCTCGGCGTACGGATCTGCGGAACGCAGGCTGCCGATATCCAGGATACAGGCGAACCAATCCGAGCCGACGGCGTCAATCAGACGAATCTCCTCCGCGGCTGTCTTGATAAAGTCGTTGTGCTGCTGGAGCCCGACGATCACGCCATGCTCTTTGCCAAATGCTGCGCATTCCTGAAGGTCGGGGACCATCCATGCGAAGGTCTTCTCGAACTCCGCGGCGGGACGCGATGAGCCGGAAAAGACGCGAATCACCGGGGCGCCGAGTTTGCTTGCGACCACAATCCAGTCCTTGATGAGCTGGACATCTTTCTTTCGCGCCGCCGGGTCCGCCACGGCGAAGTCGTTGTGGACGCCCGTGCCGCTGATGGCGACTCCGTTCACAAACGCAACACGCTTCAGGGTGTAGATATATTCGTCGGTTGGCACATTGGGATAGCCCGGGAAGTAATACCCAGTCGCATCCAGCGCATCCACTCCCTGCTTCGCGCAGAAATGGACGACATCCGCGAGGGTCATGGAGCCTTCGCGAAGCTGCTTGTTAAACGAGTAGGCGTTGAGGCCCAGTTTAAGTTTGACACCCGCTTCGCGACGGATGGTCTCCGTCCCTGCAAGGGCCGATTCATGGATGGAAGCCATGGCTGCGAGACTGACGGAACTGGCGAGAAACCTGCGGCGATCGAGTGTGAACATGCGTGAGCCTGCCTTTCGATGCTCCCACAGTACTCATCGGGTCAAGGACAAGTCAACGGGGCTTCATATAGTTCTCATACCGCGAGCGGTTTACACTGCTTGTTAAGCATGGCAGGAATTCTGTTTATCATTTCGGCGCCCTCGGGTTCGGGCAAATCGACGCTGGTGGCGCAGGTGCGCACGCTGGTGGAGGGGTTGGAGTTTTCCATCTCGTATACGACGCGCGCGCCGCGCGGATCGGAGACGGACGGCCGCGAGTACCACTTCATCAGTCGCGCGACCTTTGAGCGGATGATTGCGGCGGACGAGTTCCTGGAGTGGGCCGAGGTCTTCGGCAAGGATTACTACGGGACGGCGCGTACGGCGCTGGAGCACGCGCGCGCGGCGGGCAAGGACCTGCTGCTGGACATCGACGTGCAGGGCGCGAAGCAGGTGATGCAGCGGATGCCGGAGGCGGTGTCGATCTTCATCCTGCCGCCCAGCCCCGAGGTTCTGGAGATGCGGCTGCGCCACCGCAGCGAGGCCGAGCACATGACATCGAAAGAGGAGATCGAGCGGCGGCTGCAGCAGTCGCGCAGCGAAGTGGCGCAGGTGTGGGATTACAAGTACGCGCTGGTGAACGACGTGCTGGACCAGGCCACCGCGGAGATGCGCGCGATTGTGCTCTGCGAGCGCGGAGTGCGCGATGGCGTATCTGCGATGGCGGAGAGTTGCCGCACGGATGCGCACTCGGCGCGGCTGCGCACAGTGCTGCAGAGCTTCCACGTTGGGTGACAGGACAAATGGACGCGGTTGCGGTAGATTGAAAGCATCTCCCGAGGTGCCAACGATGTCGAATGAAGATCCTCTCCACAACAAGTACAGCCTTGTGAAGGGCGCGGCGCGCAGGGCACGTCAGTTGCAGTCGGGCGCGCTGCCGCTGATGGCCACCAAGAGCATGAAGGCCTGCCGTGTCGCGCAGGACGAGATCAACCAGGGATGCGTCACCTTCGTCGTCAGCCATAAGAAGGAAGACGTCGTCCCGGTTGAGCCGGAGGAGTAGCCGCCGCGATGCAGGGCGAGGGCGGAACGCAGGTGCGCGCGTGGGTCGAGTACTTCCGCGATCTTGGCGTGCATGACTTTTATCGACGTGGCGAGCCGGCGCCGCAGGCCGCGAGCGAGGCGGAGGCAGTTACAGCAACGCCGGTCGCAGCGGTGGAGAGCGGCGGGCCGTTCGCGAACGAAGTTCCATCCACTCCGCCGATTGCCGGGTCGTTCTCCATGCCGCCAGTCAAACTTATCTCGTTCAACGACCTTGCGCCGGTCCCACAGGACGTGATTCCGGCTGCGGAGCGCGAGGCAGCGCTGCGCGCGATCGAGGAGGAGATTGGCGACTGCACTCGTTGTCCGCTGGCCTATGCGGGGCGGCACAAGATCGTCTTCGGCGACGGACCAGCGACGGCGCGGCTGATGTTTGTGGGCGAAGGGCCGGGCGCGGACGAGGATGTGCAGGGGATTCCGTTCGTCGGCAAGGCGGGACAGTTGCTGAACAATATGATTGGCGCGATGGGCCTGGCGCGGGCCGAGGTTTATATCGCGAACATCGTGAAGTGCCGTCCGCCGGGCAACCGCGTGCCGGAGCCGGTGGAGGCGAATACCTGCGCGCAGTTTCTGCTGCGCCAGATCGATGTGGTGCGGCCGGAGGCGATCGTCGCGCTGGGTGCGACCGCGGTGACCTATCTGCTGGGTGTGAAGCAGTCGCTCAGCTCGCTGCGCGGGAGGTGGCACCGATGCCGCGGCGCGAAGCTCGCGGTGACCTACCACCCGGCGTTTCTTCTGCGCGATCCGCGCCAGAAGGCGGAGGCGTGGAAGGACCTGCAGATGGTGATGCGTGAGCTTGGGCTTACGCCGCCGGCCTCGAGAAAAATTACTTAGCGCCGATCTGCACCGGCAAGCACCGATCAAAAACAGTGCCAATGCGGGTTAAGAATTTTCGAGAGAATCACTGCATCCGGGTGCAAACACGTATCATTAAATAGTTTTCGTCGGATCTGCGGTTAATATGAGGAGACTCGCTTTGCGTTTGCTTGAATGCTTCAGGAAAGATTGGCCCGGGCCGAGGAGGCTTCTGGCGGGAGCGCTTGTTGTGTCGTTTGCCGCGCTGATGGCAGGATGCAACAAGAAGGCTGCTCCGGCTGTCGCTCCCGCGATGCAGGTGACGCCGGTGCTGGTGCAGCCGGTGACGCTGACCGGCGTGCCCAGGTCGGACAGCTATGTGGCGACGATCAAGAGCAGGCGTTCGGCGACCATGCAGCCGCAGGTGGATGGCAACCTGACGAAGATCCTGGTGAAGTCCGGCGACGCGGTGAAGGCCGGAGCGGTACTGATGCAGATCGACCCGCTGAAGCAGGTGGCGACGGTGGCGGCGCAGCAGGCGGCCGAGCAGCAACAGAGGGCCGTATACCAGTACAACGAGACCGACTTGGTCCGCCAGTCGCAACTGTACAAGGACGGAATCATCTCCAAGCAGGCGTACGACCAGGCGATGCAGGCGTTTGCGAACTCGAAGGCGGCGCTGGATTCGGCAGTGGCGCAGACCAGTGCGCAGCGCGAGCAGCTTGCGTACTACCAGATTCGCGCGCCGTTTGACGGCATTGTGGGCGACATTCCGGTGCACCTGGGCGACTACGTCACGTCCACTACGACGCTGACTACGGTGGACGAGGACAAGGACCTCGAGGCGTACATTTATGTCCCGACAGAGCGCGCGGCCGAGGCGCGGACAGGGCTTGCGGTGGACCTGCTCGATGTCAGTGGAGTTGTACTGGCGCACTCCAGCCTGGATTTTGTTTCGCCTGAGGTGGACAACAACCTGCAGGGGGTTCTGGTGAAGGCGCCGGTTCCCAAGTCATCGCAGCAACTGCGCAATGGGCAGATATTGAATGCGCGGATTACATGGAGCACGGCGCAGACGCCGACCGTGCCGGTGCTGGCGGTGACGCGCATCGGCGACCAGAGCTTCCTCTATGTGGCGGCGGCGCAGGGAGCGGGATACGCGGCGCACCAGGTCTCGGTGAAGCTGGGCGAGCCGGTGGGCAATCTGTATCCCGTGCTGGGCGGGCTGAATGTGGGCGACCGCGTGATCCTGTCGGGGATCCAGTTTCTTCAGGAGGGCGCGCCGGTGAGGCCGATGCAGGCACCGGGGCCGCAGGCGCACGCGGGGCATTGAAGGGTTGAGGTCTTGCCCTTGCGCAGGACAGAAAAGGTAGAGATTCTTGGTTGAGTTTTTTATTCGCCGTCCCATCTTCGCCACGGTATGCGCGCTTCTGATCGTGCTGGCCGGGGCGGTGTCGCTGCCCGGCATTCCGATCTCGCTGTACCCGCAGCTTGCGCCGCCGCAGGTGGTGGTGAGCTGCAACTACATTGGCGCGAACTCGCAGGACGTGGAGTCGGCCGTCACCATCATCCTGGAGCAGGCGATCAACGGCGTCGAGGGGATGCGCTATATGTCGTCGTCCTCGTCGAACGACGGCAGCTCGACCATTACGATTACGTTCCAGACCGGATACAACCTCGACATTGCCGCGGTGGACGTGCAGAACCGCGTAGCCACTGCGCAGGGACGGCTGCCGGCGACGGTCAACAGCACGGGCATCTCGATCACCAAGGCCAACTCGAACTTTGTGCTTCTGGCCGGGTTCATCTCGCCGGAACTCTCGCTCTCGCCGGACTTCATCCAGAACTATCTGGACGTTTACGTTGCGGACGCGCTGAAGCGCGTTCCCGGCGTGGGCAATGTGATGAGCTTTGGCGGGGCAAACTACGCCATGCGCATCTGGCTCGATCCTGCGAAGCTGGCTGCGCGCGGACTGACGCCGCTGGACGTGACAAATGCTTTGGCGGAGCAGAACGTGGAGGTCCCCGCCGGACAGCTTGGCGTTCCACCGTCCGACCCCAAGCAGTCGTACCAGATGGCGGTGCGCGTGGCGGGGCGGCTGAGCGATCCGCAGCAGTTCGAAAACATTGTTCTGAAGTCGAACGCGGCGAGCGCGCCCGCGGGGTCGGTGGTTACGGCTGCGCCCGGCAACGGATCAGGCATGGTTCTGCTGAAGGATGTTGGACGTGCGGAGCTGGGCGCGGAGAGCTACGGATCGCGGCTGAAGTACTCCGGCGGCGATGCGGTCGGACTGGGCGTGCAGCAGCTCTCAAACGCCAACGCCATTGATGTGGACACACGATGCAAGGCGGTGCTTCTCGAGCTACAGAAGTCGTTCCCGCCGGGACTGCAGGGGTTTGTCGCGGTGGACACGACCACCGTGGTGCACGACTCCATCGTGGAGGTGGAGAAGACGCTGGCCGCGGCCATCGTCATCGTGATCCTGGTGATCTTCCTGTTCCTGCAGGACTGGCGCGCCACCATCATTCCCGCCATCACGATCCCGGTCTCGCTGATCGGGACGTTTGCCTTCATCCGGCTCTTCGACTTCTCCATCAACTCGCTGACGCTCTTCGGGATTACGCTAGCCACCGGGCTGGTGGTGGACGACGCGATCGTTGTGATCGAGAATGTGCAGCGGCACCTGGAGGGACAGACCGTTGCGGGCACGGACGAGTGCGTCCACGACCCGCATAAGGCGACCATCGTCGCGATGGCCGAGGTGACCAGTGCGGTGATTGCGACCTCGCTGGTGCTGATCTCGGTCTTTGTTCCAGTCAGTCTTTTCCCGGGGACGACGGGGATTCTGTACAAACAGTTTTCGCTGACGATTGCGTTTTCGATTGCAATTTCGGCGTTCAACGCACTGACGCTTTCGCCCGCGCTGGCTGCGGTCTTCCTGCGGCCGGAGACGCGGCCGAGCGGGCTGATGGCCGTGTTTCTCGATCCTGTTGAGGCGCTGATCCGCAAGACGATCAGCATTTACGCCATCGCAGTGACCTGGGTGGTGAAGATGCGCTACGCTTTTCTGCTGCTGTTTATCGCGGGCCTGGGCGCGACGGTTTATATGTACAACCATGTGCCCACGGCGTTCGTTCCAGCGGAGGACCAGGGCTACTTCATGATCCTGGTGCAGACGCCGCCGGGCGCTTCGCTGAGCTATACGACGGACTTTGCCGACCGAGGCGCGGCGATTGTGGAGCAGGACCCGGATGTGTACGGGACGTTCGCGGTGATGGGCTTCTCGCTCTCCGGGGGAAACTCGCCCAACTCAGGCATCATCTTTGCGCCGCTAAAGCCGGTGGCCGACCGCACAAAGCTGGGGCCGGGGCACTCGCAGCACGACGTCGTGGTTCGGCTCTCGCAGAAGCTCCTCGCGCTTCCGGGCGGAATCCTCTTTGCGGCGGAGCCTCCGGCGATCGAGGGGATCGGCAGGGTTGGCGGCTTCCAGTTCATCCTGCAGGACGGCGGGCGCAATTCGTTCAGTGACATCGACCGCGTGGCGCATACGCTGGTTGGGGCGGCGCGCGATCCGTCGTCGGGACTGCTGAACCTCAATACGACGTTTACAGCGAACGATCCGCAGCTCTCGGTGACCATCGACCGGCAGAAGGCGGAGGCGATGGGCGTGCCGATGTCGCAGATCACGGCGGCGATGGGGACGTTCATGGGGTCGAGCTATGTGAACGACTTCAACTTCAACAACCGGTCGTACCGCGTGTATGTTCAGGCGGACGAGCAGTTCCGGCGCAATGCGGGCGATCTGCGCGAGTACTACGTACGCTCCAACGCCGGCCAGATGGTCCCGCTGGACAACCTGGTGGCGCTCTCGGAGACCGCGGGGCCGCAGGTGATCAGCCACTACAACATGTTCCGCTCGGCGGAGATTGATGGCTCGCCGGCCGAAGGACTGAGCTCCGGGCAGGGGCTACAGAACATGGAGCGGCTCTTCCAGAAGAACAAGCTGCCGGGGATGATGTTCTCGTGGACGGGCCTCGCGCTGGAGGAACAGGAGTCGGCGGGCAAGGCGATCCTGATCTTCGGCCTAGGTCTGCTGGTGGTCTATCTCACGCTGTCTGCGCAGTATGAGAGCTTCTTTCTGCCGTTCATCATTCTGCTGGCGGTGCCGATGGCGGTGCTGGGCGCGCTGGGGCTGGTGGCGGCGCGCGGCATCAGCGACGACGTGTATGTGCAGATCGGGCTGGTGATGCTGATCGGCCTTTCAGCGAAGAACTCAATCCTGATTGTGGAGTTCGCCGAGCAGCAGCTTCATCACGGAAGGTCGATCATCGACGCGGCGATCGTTGCGGCGGAGCTGCGGCTGCGGCCGATCCTAATGACCAGCTTCGCGTTCATCCTGGGCATGCTTCCCCTGTGCTTTGCCACGGGCGCGGGAGCGATGGGACGTCACTCCGTGGGCACGGCGGTGGTGGGCGGGATGCTGCTTTCGACGATCCTAAACCTCTTCTTTATTCCTGTGCTGTATGTGCTGTTCAAGACGGCACTTAAGCTGTTCTCAGGGAAGAAGGATTCGCCTGGGCAGCCCCCCGTCGCAGCCGGCTAAGTTCCGTGTTTCCAGATCGGGTTTCAGGATGTGGAAAAACTCCCGTTTTGCCTTCGGAAGGAGCAGGGGGCTTCAGAGGATGCCGAAAAACTCTGTTTTGCTTAAGGGCACGGCTTCAGCCGTGCCGTAAGTGCAGCATAATCAATGGGGCTTTAGCCCCTGAGGTCAGCTTTTCAGTCCAATCGAGCCTTTTTCGCAGCCTGATTACCATCGCCGGTGTTCTCTACAACTAAGGTGGGATGCCTGGGTACTTTGGTGGGATGGGCTGCGCGTGAGGGAGGCGCGATATTGGGAAGGCCGGTGATTTCCTTCACGGTCGAAAGTTGAGACGACGACAATGCATGACGCGATGTTGACCCTGCTGTTCATGGTGATCGCGATGTTTCCCTTCTTCCTGTCGATGCAGACTCCTGAGTAGGATGGATTTCGCGGGGTTTGATCGCACTGGGAAGATGGTGGTGCGCGGATTCTTTCTGCTAAAACCGCGCGGAAGTGAATCGATTTGTCGTGCGTTGACGGCGCGTGTGGTTCGGCAACGGCAATAGGATTTTGCGGAGGGACAAAAAGACCCGCATCTCAAGAGAGACGTGGGTCTTTCTGCGTGTGGCGGCTAGAAGAGAAGCTTGAGGCCGATCTGGATCTGGCGGGTGGTGGCGGTGTCCTGCGTGCGGTGCAGCCCAATCCCATGAAGTTGAGAGTACGGGTTTCCCGGCCTGGCATCAAGGTTGGCCGCGAAACGTCTGGGATGCGAAGACTGCATGCCAATGCAGCCAGGCCGGTCTGCGAAAGCAGCCAGGTTAGCGAAAACAGGGGGTTTAAAGAGGAGTCCGCGAAAACAGGGAGTTTAAAGAGGAAACCCACGCAGCGCGGTGGGGGCTGTTGCGTGGGTATTCCGGTAAAGCAACGAAGTGGGTGGACTTCGTTGTGACTGACTCAACCCGAAGGGAGTCTTGCCACACATTTAGCGTAGTGCGGAATTGGATTGGAGTCAAGGGCAAATGGTGGAAAAATATACCACAATGGGAGTATTTCCTGCGCGCTGGGATACTTCGGCGGGCGGGCGTGGGGGGCGGCTACGGGTTGCGCGGAGGGTTTTGCCGTAGACTTTTGCTTAGAGCCTTAGGCTGTTGCTCAGAGATTATGACCAACAAACTTCCAGCGACCGTGCTGCTCCTCGGATCTCTTCTGGCTGCGCCGGGGGCGCGGGCGCAGAAGCTGTCGGCGGATGGGGCCATGCAGACCTTCAACTACCTATCGGACCAATTCTTCTCGCAGGTTTATTTCAAGTTCTCGCCGACCGGCGGGACGGCGGCGGGGTTGCACCAGTACGACACGCAGTTGGAGGACTACTCGGCCGCGGGGGTGGAGCGGGAGGTTGCCGCGCTGCGCGGGTTTGAGAAGAAGGTGGAGGCAATCGACGCGAGCGCGCTGGATGCTCCGGTGGCGGCGGACCGCGAGATTCTGTTGAACAACATCCGCTCGGAGCTGCTGTCGCTGGAGGTGATTCGCGGATGGGAGAAGAACCCGGACAGCTACTCTTCGGGGATTACCAGCTCGGCGTTCGTGATTATGGAGCGGCCCTACGCGCCGGCGGACACGCGGCTGCGCGCGCTGGTGGAGCGCGAGAAGAAGATGCCGCAGGCGTTGCTGGAGGCGCGCAAGAACCTGAAGGACCCGGCGAAGATTTCCACCGAGATTGCGCTGGAGCAGATCGACGGCGACGTGAGCTTCTTCGAGAACGATGTGCCCAGCGTGTTTCTGAGCGGGCCGGACGCGGCGACCGATGCGGCGACCAAGGCGGAGTTTGCCAAGACAAATGCGGCGGTGATTGCGGCGTTGAAGAGCTACGGCGCGTGGATGAAGAGCGACCTGCTGCCACGGTCGAATGGAGACTTCCGGTTGGGCGCGGAGACCTTCCAGAAGAAGCTGGCCTACGACGAGATGGTGGACATCCCGCTCGCCCGGTTGCTGGCGATTGCGTTCGACGATCTGCACAGGAACCAGGCGGAGTTTGCGCGCGTGGCCAAGCTGGTTGATCCGGCGAAGACGCCGCAGGAGGTGCTGGCGGAGATGGCGACGATTCATCCCGCGCCGGACCAGTTGCTGAATGCGTTTCATGGGACCTTCGATTTGCTGATTGCGTTTATTCGCGAGAAGCAGATTATTACGATTCCCAGCGATGTGCAGCCGACGCTGGAGGAGACCCCGCCGTTCATGCGCGCGACCACCTTTGCGTCGATGGACCCGCCGGGGCCATTCGAGACGCACTCGACCAAGGCGTACTTCAACGTGACGCTGCCGGAGAAGGATTGGACCGCGCAACATGTGGCCGAGCACATGGCGAGCTTCAACGCGGGGACGATCATTTCGACCAGCGTGCATGAGGCCTATCCCGGACACTACATACAGTTCCTGTGGACGCCGCGGTTTCCGAGCACGATCCGCAAGCTGCTGGGCGCGAACACCAACATCGAGGGATGGGCGCACTACTGCGAGCAGATGATGCTGGACCAGGGCTACGCGGCTGCGCCAGCCGACGCGACGCCGGAGCAGGTGCGGAAGGCGAGGCTCATCCGCCTGGGGCAGATTCAGGATGCTCTGCTGCGGGATGCGCGGTTCGTGAACTCGATCAAGCTGCACACCGGCGAGGGCGAGCCGGGAGGGAAGTGGACCGTGGAGCAGGCGGAGGACTTCTTTGTGAAGGAAGGCTACCAGTCGCGCGCGGTTGCCGAGGTGGAGACCAAGCGCGGGACGGGCGATCCGACGTATCTCTACTACACGCTGGGCAAGCTGGAGATCATGAAGCTGCGCGAAGACATGAAGGCCAAGCAGGGCGCGGCGTTCAGCCTGCAACAATTCCACGACAACTTTATGCGCCAGGGATTCGCGCCGATCAAGGTGATCCGCAAGGCGATGCTGGGGGATGGGTCGCCGGTGCTGTGAAGGCGTTCTATCCCGCTTTGAACATCTGCCGGATGCCGCGCAGGGCCTGGCGGGTGCGCTCTTCGTTCTCGATGAGCGCGAAGCGGACGTAGTTGTCGCCGCGATCGCCGAAGCCGACGCCGGGGCTGACCGCGGTCGTGGCGTCGATCAATAGTTTCTTGGAGAAATCGAGCGAGCCCATCGAGCGGAACTGCTCGGGGATCCTGGCCCAGACGAACATGGTGGCCTTGGGAAGTTCGACCGGCCAGCCGAGCTTGTTGAGGCCGGAGACGAGGACGTCGCGGCGGGACTTGTAATTTGAAACTATTTCGGTTATACATTGCTGCGGGCCATCGAGCGCGGCGATGGATGCGACCTGGATGGGTGTGAATATGCCGTAGTCGAAGTAGCTCTTGATGCGGCCCAGCGCGGCGACCAGCTTGGGGCAGCCGACCATGAAGCCGACCCGCCAGCCGGGCATGTTGTAGCTCTTCGACAGCGTGAAGAACTCCACGGCGATCTCTTTTGCGCCGGGGACTTCCAGAATGCTGGGCGCGCGGTAGCCGTCGAAGACCAGGTCGGCGTAGGCCAGGTCGTGGATGATGTAGATGCCGAGGTCCTTGCAGAGGGGGACGAGGCGCTGGAAGAAGGAGAGCTCGACGCACTGCGTGGTGGGGTTGGCGGGGAAGTTGAGGATGAGGAGCTTGGGGCGCGGATTCATGCGCGGCAGCTCACGCTCCAGGGTCTCGAGCAGCGTTGCTTCGTTGGTGTCGTCGAGCGCGATGCTCTGGATTTTGGAGCCGGCGATGACCGGGCCGTAGATGTGGATGGGGTAACTGGGATTGGGCACGGCGACGGTGTCTTCGCCGTCGAGCATGGCGAGGCAGAGGTGGGCGATGCCTTCCTTGGAGCCGATGGTGACGATGGCCTCGGTCTCCGGGTTGAGATCGACCGCGTAGCGGCGCTGGTACCAGTCGCAGATGGCCTTGCGCAGGCGGGGAAGGCCGCGCGAGAGCGAGTAGCGATGGGTCGCGGTCTTCTGCGCGGCCTCGATCAGCTTGTCGACGATGTGCTTCGGCGTCGCGCCATCGGGGTTTCCCATGCCGAAGTCGATGATGTCTTCGCCGCGCTTGCGCGCAGAGGCCTTCAATTCGCCGGTGATGTTGAATACATACGCGGGCAGCCGCGTAAGCCTTCTGAACTCTTCCATTCGTCTTCCGCCAGTTCTATTGCAAAGCTACAAGTCCATTGAAACAGCACTGGCCTGCGTTCGCAAAATCAATGCGTACTCGGTATATGCTACGGCAACACCGTTTCCGTTGCGTTACTTCGCGGTGAAGACGATCTTGATGGGCAGCGTCTTTGGCGGGTAGCAGGAGGCGTTATCGCAGGCCTGATAGCGCAGCGTGGCGTCGATTGCATGGTCTCCCGCAGTGGCCACGACTGGCAACCTAACGGTGAAGCTGCCAGCGTAGACATCGAGCTTGTCGGCGGGATCGAAGGGGAAGCTGTAGGGCTCGCCGGCGGGGTACTGCAGCGGGGCGGTCTTGACGCCGGGGGAGGGTTCGAGGGTCAGCGCGGTGGGGATGAGGAGCTGGGAGTTGGGCGTGTGTGAGTTGATGTGGAAGCCCGGGACGATCTGGAAGCGAAGCTCCAGCACGGCGCGGCGCGCAGCGGGAACAGTCTGCTGCTCGGCGGCGTAGAGGACATAGGCGCGGGGATTGGCGGGCGCGTCCATGCCGAATTGCGCGTTGCCGAATTGCGCGGTCGTGGCAAGGAAGAGCGCGAGAGTCGCGCTGAGTGGGAACGCGCGGCTTGCGATAATCAGCCGAAGCATCTTCATCTTTCACCCGATGCGATGGTCTCTTTCACCATGGACTCCAGCTCGTCTTTGGAGCCGAGGCCCGCGGTCACTTCGATTACTTTTCCTGTTTTGTCGACGTAAAACGACATGGGCAGCGCATCGGTGCCGCTGAGGTAGTCTTTCTCTGCCGTGGGGTCGGAGAGCAGGATGGGGTAGGTGACGCCGAGCTTCCCGGTGTCGCGGGCGATGGTGTCGCGGCCGACCTCGGAGTCGTAGGTGATGCCGACGATCTGGAGGCCGTCGGGCGCGTACTTTTTGCTGAACTCCTCGAGCCAGGGCATCTCGATCTTGCACGGCGCGCAGTAGGTGCCCCAGAAGTTGAGGACCAGCGGGCGGCCCTTGAAATCGCTGAGCGAGACTTTGTTGCCGTTCAGATCGAGCAGGGTGAAGGCGGGGGCGGGCCTGCCGCGGAGCTGGAACTGGCCGGTGGAGGAGTCGCTGGCGGCTGCGGAGGGCTGGCCGGGGATGAGATCGACGCGGCCCTGCTGCTGGGCCTGCATGGCGCTGCGTCGCTGGCGCAGGTTCTGCCAGCCGGACCAGACGACGAGCGCGATTCCGGTGGCCAGCATCAACAGCAAGAGCGCTCTTCGCATCACTTTGAGGAGGTCCTTCCGCGGGCGGGCGATTCGCTCGCCGCCGTCCTACGAGTCTACCGCGTGCGCGGAGTTTAGCGTGTGCGCGGAGTTTGAGGGTTGTGCGAGGAGTTCTCCTGCTCCTGCGACATTCTCCAGGCTTCGTAGAGGATGTCGCGCTCGCTGGCGCAAGGCGTGAGCTGGGTGATGCAGGAGAACTGGAAGTCCATCAGCGCGGCCCGCTCGACGGGGTCCTCTTGCGGGGTAAAACTGACGACCATGTAGCTGTTTGTGTGCAGGACCGTCCGGTTGAGATGCGAGAGCGGGGTGTCTTTGCCCGACGCGCGGAACTTGGAGCTCTCGCCGGAGAGGGCCGACAGGTACGGGATGTAGTTGTTGGAGAGGCTCCAGTCCTGCACCGGCAGGGTCACCTGCTCGCCGAACCACTTGGTGGCGACGACGCCGTGCTCCACGGTGAATCCGGCATGGGCCGCCGTGCTGCGCAGGCCGAGGTCCTGCGCAATTTTTGGCAACCAGTTTCTTGCACTACCGTCGGGAGTGCCGGCCAGAAACGGCGGAAGCGTCTGCATGAGGTTGATGCGATAGATGCAGGAGTCCGGCGTGCATGCCCCCGAGGGGGCACCCCACTTGGCCCATCGCCGCACCATCGGTTGCACGTCGGCCCATTGGCTGCGATCGACGGTGAGCGCGCGAACGTCGTCAAGCAGACGCTGCGCGCGCCAGCGGAGGAGCCATTGCGCGGCTTCGCCCGTGGCCCAGGCGGTGAAAAAGAGAAGTAAGATTGCGAAGAAGAATTGAGTTGGCCCGCTACGTGTCCCGCTCCGTGTATTGCTCATGTATAGCAGTAGAACACCTCGGCCATTCGGTACGTCAATCTGCGATCGGATGATTTGGCTTCCTGTGGACTCGATGTCAAGGCATTCCTCTGCTAGCATCGGAGAGGTCTGAGAAACGAATGGCGATCAACCACCAAATAGAACGCACGCACTCGTCGGAGGTGGTCCGCACCGAGGCGCGCGCGCTGCTGGAGCTGGCGATCCGGCTGGACGGGCCGATGGCGGCGCCGTTTGCGCGCGCGGTGGAACTGCTGGCGGAGGCGGCGGGGCGCGGCAGCCGCGTGGTCCTGCTGGGAATGGGCAAGAGCGGGCTGATCGCGCGCAAGATTGCGGCGACGCTGTGCTCCACCGGGACGGCTGCGTACTTTCTGCATCCGGCGGAGGCGCTGCACGGCGATCTGGGAGTGGTTGCGGCGGGCGATGTGGTGGTGGCGCTGTCCGCGAGCGGGGAGACCGAGGAGGTGCTGGCGCTGCTGCCCGCGCTGGCGCGGCTTGGCTGTTCCCTCATCAGCCTGTGCGGCGAGGGTGGATCGACGCTGGCGCAGGCAAGCGAGGTTTGGCTCGACGCGAGCGTTGCGGCGGAGGCCGGCGAGCTGGGCGTGACACGGAACCTGGCGCCGACGGCTTCCACCACCGTGATGCTGGCGCTGGGCGATGCGCTGGCCCTGGAGGTGAGCCGGAGGCGGGGATTCGCAGTGGAGGACTTTGCCGAGCTGCACCCTGGAGGACGGCTGGGGCGGCGGCTGGCGCGGGTGAGCGAGCTGATGCACTCGGGCGACGCGCTGCCGTTGGTTGCGACCGATACGCCGATGGCGCAGGTCATCCACGAGATGTCGCACAAGAAACTGGGAATGACGACGGTGTTGGGCGAAGGGAACAAGCTGCTGGGGATGGTCTCCGATGGCGACCTGCGCCGTCTGCTGGAACGCGATGGGGGGAATGCGCTGGCGCACACGGCGGGCGAGATTATGAATGCGCGGCCGGTGACGATTGCGCCGGAGGCATTCGCGGGCGAGGCGCTGGCGCTGATGGAGGCGCGCAAGATTACTTCGCTGATTGTGGTTGCGCCGAACGGCGAGGCGCTGGGCGTGGTCCATCTGCACGATCTATGGGTGACGGCGCGGGGGTAATTCGTCGGCCAGACCGTGCGCAGGAGAGCAAGAACGAAATACAGAGATTCTGGCTGCGCCAGAATGACGACCTTCCAAACACTTTACTTGCTAGCGGCGCGGCCCCACTGGCTGTCGAGGAAGAGGTCGCGGGGGCGGAGCGCGTCGGGCATGGGAGCGGGAGTGGTGTCGAGGTGCATCACCTGCCAGCCGCTGGCGGCGTTGTAGACGGGCCAGCGGGGAAGGCCGGCTCCGTTGGGGTCTCCGGTCTTCGCGAAGTTGGTCCAGTACTGGCCCATCTCGTCGGAGAGCGCGCGGTCTTCTGGGCGCAGCGCCATCTCGGGCCGCGAGTCGAGCGTGCCGAAGACGTACTCGATGTCGTCGGAGTGGAATGCCCCCTGCGCGACGGTGTGGTTGCGGTCGCCGGGTGAGGGGAGCGCGAAGAAGTAGCGATAGACGGGCGCGTTGCCGGTCCTGACCTGCGCTTCCAGCCATGCCCAGGTTGAGAAGGCGATGAAGCGGTCGCCCGCGTAGTCGTTGGCGGACTGCTGGGCCTCGGCGTCGGTGGCGACGGGATAGACGGCGAGGAAGGCGGGCGCGTCCGCGCCGAAATCCTGCTGCGCCTGCGCGGTAAAGCTGGCGGCGGTGGGCTTGCCGTTGGCGCGGCTCTCGTTGGCGTTCCATCCGCCGAGCACGGGGATGTGCGCCTGTTGGCCCGCGGCGTAGATGTTGGGGACGGAGTCTGGGAGGAAGAGACCGTCGATGTCTGGGCCGAAGCGCGGGGGCTGGATGGTGCGCGCCATTGCCTTCTCCAGCAGCTCGTCGGCGGTGAGGGTGCGCAGGTAGAAGAGCCGGCTGGAGCCGAAGGCGCGCTCGGCCCAGGCGGCGTCCGCCTGCTCGGCCTGCTGGCGCGTTGGGAGTGTCATGCTGAAGCTATCGAAGATCGCGCCGCTCTCGCCGATGGCTTTACTGAAGAGCCCTTTGGCGATGGGGGAGGCGATCTGCGCGCTGACGGACTGCGATCCGGCCGATTCGCCGAAGATTGTGATGTTGGCTGCGTCGCCGCCGAAGGCCGCGATGTTGCGGCGCACCCAGGCGATGGCCGCGGTCTGGTCCATCAGCCCGTAGTTGCCGGAGGCGTTGTTGGAGGATTCGGCGGCGAGCTCGGGGTGGGCGAAGAAGCCGAAGACGCCCAGGCGGTAGTTCATGGAGACGACGATGACTCCGCGATGGGCGAGGAATTGGCCGTCCTGGCGGTTTTCGGAGGTGCTTCCAGTGGTGAATCCGCCGCCATAGATCCAGACCATGACGGGGAGCGGGGCGGGATGTTTGGGCGCGGGCTTGGCGAGGGCGGGGACGGGAGCCCAGACGTTGAGGGTGAGGCAGTCCTCGCTGGGGCCGGGATCGTGGAAGACCATGTCGTTCCAGGAGCCGGACTGGATGCAGTGCGGGCCGAAGTCGCGCGCGAAGAGGATGTGCTTCCAGCGGCCGACCGGCTGCGGCGGACGCCAGCGCAGATCGCCGACCGGCGGCGCGGCATAGGGAATGCCCTTGTACGCGACAACTTTTTGGTCGGGGGTGAGAACGCCGAGCAGCTTGCCGCTGTCGATCTGGACGGGACGAAGCTGGGGCGGCCTCTGCGCGGCGGCTGTCGCGGCGGAGAGGAGGAGGGCCAGGGCGTAGATCGTGGGGTGGACCTTGAGGTGGCGCGGATGCATGACCGAGTCTCCGATGGCAAAGTTACCACAGGGTAGAGCGGGCCGGTTTGGCGGCGGCAAAATGCCCAGTTGCTTTTTCCTCTGGGACTTGCCACGGGAGAGCGGGATTCCTATAATCAGCAACAAGTGGGTCGCAACTGTTCCTGCGGTGAAGGGGCAGATAGGTTCCACGCACGAAGCTGAGAACCATCTTGACCCCCGGGAGCACCGGGCGGCAGGCAACTTTGAATTGATTGAGGAGTCTTGAATGAAGAAGGTCGTCTTAGCCTCTCTCCTGGCGTGTGCCGTACTTACATTGGGTCTGACTACGGCGTACGCCCAGACCCCCGTTCAACTTGGATCGCAAGCGGCCCCGGTGCAGATGCCCGACGCCGAATACACGATCTACAACAACGCGATCAGCCAGACCAACCCGCAGGCCAAGGCATTGGCCATTGAGGCGTATCTGGCCGCCTACCCGAACTCCAGCGTCAAGCAGGACGTTCTGGTGGCGCTGATGACTGCATACAGCCAGTTCGACCCGGCCAAGACGCTGGACGCCGCCGACCGCGTCCTGCAGCTCGATCCCACGAACCTGCGCGCGCTGACCTTCGAGGCGTATCTTCGCAAGCAGAACGCCGACACACTGACCGACGCCGCAGCCAAGCAGGCCGCGCTGGACGCCGCCGCCAGGTTCGCGCAAAAGGGGCTGGCCGCGCCCAAGCCCGCATCCATCGGCGATGCCGACTTCAAGGCGCTGCAGTCCGCGGCTTTCCCCGTCTTCTACAGCATCATCGGCTTCGCGGCCTTCAATAAGAACGACAACGCGACCGCCATCGACGCCTACAAGAAAGAGCTTGCGTCCGTTCCGCTGGCAGCCACCAAGACGCCCGGCTCCGTTCTTCAGGACATCTTCTACCTGGGCTCGGCTTACTACCAGTCCAATCCGCCGGACTATCTGGACTGCACCTTTTACGCCAGCCGCGCCGTGGCCTACGCGCCAGACAACTTCAAGGCGCAGATGTCTCCCACCGCGACTTATTGCTACAAGAAGTTCCACGGTGCCACGGATGGCTACGATGCAGTCGTGGCCGCCGCCACAGCCAATCTGAACCCGTCCGCGGGCCTCTTCGCCTCGATCAAGCCTGCGCCCACTCCGGTCGACACCATCAACGACCTCTTCAAGAATACTTCCGATCTGGCCACACTGGCCGTCACGGACAAGGAGTACGTTCTTCAGAACGGTACACCGGAGCAGGCCGCCAAGGTCTGGGCCACCATCCAGGGCAAGTCGGTTCAGATTCCCGGCGCGCTGGTGATCACGTCCTCGCCGACTGTGCTGACGGTAGCCGTCACCGACGACGCCAAGCAGGCCAATCCCAAGACCGCCGACTTTACCTTCAATATGGCGCCGCCGGAGACGATTGAGGAGCCGACGGAGCCCTCAGCCAAAGCAACCCCCGCCCAGAAGGCCGCCTACAAGACCAAGCTGGCCGCCTATAACAAGGCCGTGGCGGAGGCCAAGACGAAGGCGGATGCAATCGCCGCGGCTACCGCCGCTGGCCAGACCGTCACCCTCACCGGGACCTACGACTCCTTCACTCCCAACCCCGTCCAGATCATCATGAAGGATGGCGCGGTGATCCTGCCCAAGGCGGCCAAGCCGGCCGCTCCGGTGCACCACACCGCCGCGCACCCCGCGCACAAATAGTCTGAGACGAAACACGCAGCAAACGAAGAGGCAGCCGTTTTGGCTGCCTCTTCTGCGTTGTTGAGCAGGTGCGGAGCGATAATCGGGTGCACCATTCATCGCAGCTTCATCGCGATCGGGGTCCCCGGAGAGCTTGCTCGCTGGGGTGAGGATGAGTGGGACCGTTTCTACACTCCGCTGGTCAGCCAGCGCAGCGCGTTGGCCAAGAATCGCTGCTGCAGGACCGGCTGCATCTCGGGGATGCGGTGGTAGACGATCTTTCCCGCGCCGAGCCTTGTGGTGAATGTGCCAGCTCCGATCTGGCGGGAGTGGTCGCGGGAGTAGGCGGCGACGATCTCGACCTCTGCTCCGCCCGGTACGCGGTCGATGAGCAGTCCGTTGGACTCGCGGCCACGGGCCTGATAGTGGATGCCCATGGCCTGATCGACGGGCAGGCCGTCGTACAGCGCGTGCCTGCGCACGAAATACCAATTTCCCATCCACGGCGCGCGCAGGTCGCCGACCGCGCCGTTGTAGATGAAGGCCCCGGCGGCGGCAAGCTGCTTCGCAACTCCGTCTGAGAGCGCATCGGTCTGCGGAATCGCCAGCAGCGGCGTGCCCGCGAGTACAGCTTCGAGGATTCCTTCGGCCAGCGCGCCAGTGCGCGGCGCTCTGCGTGCCGCGCCGCCCGGCTGCGCCTCCAGGCCCGTAGTCTCGCCCGTACTCTGCGTAGCGGAGACGCCGCTGACGAGGCCGGAGGAGATGATGGCCGCATACTTCTGGCCTGGCTTGAAGTCCTCCAGATGATCGCAGGACTCAAGGGTCTCGCCTAGCTGTTTGCGGAGTGCTGGTGTGACGCCCGAGACTGCGATTTTGCGGACGGTTCCACACTGTGTCACCGGCTTGTCTGTGTAGTTGTGCGCTGCCCAGATATCTTTGGTCTGGGTATTGGCGGGGGCTGAGGAGAGCGCGAATTTGAAGCGCCACATGCCCTCTTCAGTGAGGGGAGGAGTGATGAAGTTTTCTTTGATGAGATAACTGAACTGGTCGGGGGTTTGCGCGGGGGCGGGGAACTCGCCGAGCTTGAGGAGCTTTCCAGAGGGACTGACCGCGGTGAAGCTGAGGGTACCGGTGGCGTCGTTGGAGGTGTCATTGAGGAGAAAGAGGTCGAAGCTGGCGGAGCGTCCGACCGCCGTACACATGGCCCGCTGCTTGGCCACGGGACGCACCGGCATTAGCGTTCCCGCAATCGGCCCGGGGTCGCTCTTGAAGTTCCGCAGGTTGTCCACAATCCCCGAGTGGTTCTCAATCGCCGTCGTCTCCCAGCCGGAGATCGCCGCAAAGTCCAGCTCATCACTGATGCGCGCGTTCTCCATGTAGTTCTGCCAGGTGTCGTAGCACTTCTTGCCCAGCGAGAGCCACAGCTTCTCGGTCGCCGGAAACGCCCCGCGGAATCCCCACTTGTCGAGGAATGCGTCGTACGCGGCGAGAATCCCGCGATGGTCGGCCAGATCGTAGCTGTGGTTCGCGGGCTGATTGCCAATCCCCGTGCCGCGCGGGTCCGCCAGCTCATGCAGCATCAGCGAGTGGTTGTCCGGCGTGGCGCAGCCCTCCATCTCGCCGAACTCGGAGATAGCCTTGCGCTCCGGCGATTTGTAGATGAAATCCGTGGGCGATTTATAGAACTCGTCGTACCACTGGTCGCCCGCGCCCTGGTGCTGGTTCCACCAGCCGCCCCACTCTTCCTCGTCGCTGCGGTGCAGCTTCGGGTCCCACGGCGCGAACCAGGCCTGCGCGGCGCGGGTTGGCGGCGCAACAAAGCCGTCGTTCAGCACGATGCAGCGGCTGGGGTCCTCTTTGCGCATGGCCTCCAGAATGGCGATGGTGTCGGGGTTCGAGAGGTCGGCGCCGATCTCGTTCTGCACGCAGTACTCGATCACCGACGGGTGCGAGCGGTAGGCCTTCACCATCTCCACGCACTTGGTGAACATATATCGCTGGGCGAATTTGTCGGCGGGGTCGGTGGGCTTCTGCATGATGATGCTGGCCGCGTTGGCTTGCGCGCCAGCCGGCAGCCGCCCGATGGCCATCTTGCCCGCGCCCGGCTCCATATAGCGCAGCAGCCCCAGCCGGTCGTGCGCGCGCAGCACATCCTCCTT
>Ga0074045_10001127_pt1 | contig 26038 bp, 17 predicted proteins | sample BogForMeECP23OM2_FD_94442 | JGI IMG/M metagenome (GOLD analysis project Ga0074045, IMG submission 94442) | Bog forest soil microbial communities from Calvert Island, British Columbia, Canada - Bog Forest MetaG ECP23OM2 | ecosystem: Environmental > Terrestrial > Soil > Wetlands ... | reverse complement strand
GCCTCCAGCGTCATTCTTTGTACCTTTTGCGCTGATTGAGCGAAGCTCCCGAGAAAATGGTTTGGCGGCGGCGCACGGTGTTCATCTAATCAATCGAGGATTGCCGTCGCTATTCGCAATTCTCCGAGTGATGCCTGGACTGCTGATTACCGTGGAGAATATAGCGAGGCAATAGTGGGAATATCCGGATGGCAACGGGAACGAGCGTCAGGTCACGCCGCGTGATTGCCTATCACGAGTGTGGACACGCCGTCGTTGCATGACTGACTCCCGCCGCGGATCCCGTGCACATGGGGGCTGAGCAAGCTGGGACTCGCGGCTTTCAAGACCGGCGAGCAGCAACCTTACCTGCGACATGACCGCGAATGTCAGAAAAGTATTGAGCAGACTCGACTGGATGCGCGAACAACGCATCTGGCCCAATGGCATGCGATACCTATGGACCGACGCTTTCGGCGTCGTTCTGTTGGTTTCGCTCTACCACAAACTGGGGCAGAGCAAGTTCCTGGACGAAGCTCAGCGGGTCGTCGCCGACGTCGAGCGTGTGCTGGGACGCCGGCGCGGCTTGCGAATCGGCGAAGCCGCCGATCGCGACGGCCAATACTTTCACTATCTGGCGATGTGGGTTTTCGCGCTATCGCGACTGGGCAGGATAGTTCCCGAATATCGCACGAAAGCGATCCAACTGGTGAAGGACATCCATCCCGCTTTCCTGATTCCGGGTCGAGGCGTGCGCTGGAAAATGCTCGAAGACTTGAGCGGGCCATATCCAGGTTTCGGACTAGGCTCGCTCGATCCGTTCCATGGATACATTGTTTACCGGCTACTTGATGAAGATACGCTTGCGGACGAGATCCGGCAGATGAAAACCATCGTCGAACGAAGCTACGAAGACCTGGTCATCACTCAAGACCTCGGTCTTGGCATGATGCTATGGATGACGTGCTTCTTTCCTGAGGAACAATGGGCGCGCGTTCAGCGCGAGCGGAGTCTCGCGATGCTCGACCGCATGTGGATCGATCCGCCCGGCTACTTCTGCCGCGAGCCGGGAGCGCCTTCGGTGAAATTTGCCTTCACTAACTTCGGCGTCTCGGTCGGCCTGCAGGCCGCTGAGGCGTGGCCGGAGCGCGTCGCGCGATTGAACTCCTGTTTCGAAACGTACCGATCGGGAGACGAATACGATACGGATGCAATCACGCACGTCATGGCGTGTGTGTCATCTTTCGCGGGCGAGTTCATGCCACAGCGCATTGGAGCCGGCCTGCCCTGAGCGAAGTCGCAGGGGGGTCGGGATGGCGGATTGGGAGAGGCTCCGGTCCTGACCTTGGCTGCGCGCAAGCGAGCGTAGGGGGGTTTGCGATTGCGGCGAGGCGGGCTATAAACGCCGATGAGCGAGTCGTCCGCGCATGGAGCAAATCACATGGCCGGCGGACACGTTCGGAGCGGACATATTTTGAAGGAAGTCAAAGACGGCGTCGCCATGCGACGCTTGAGCCCACAGAGGAAGCCACCATGCATATGAACGTGAAACCCATCGGGGCGCTCGACCCCCGGATCAACGAGATCCGCGCGCTCACGGCGCAGATCGTCAACCGCGATATCATGCCCAACGAGGGCAAGCTGTGGGCGGGCTGGCGCGACGGCGCGACGGAGGAGGAGCGGCGCAGCGCTCGGGAGCTGCGGGAGTCGATCAAGAACAAGGTGAAGCAGGCGGGCCTCTGGGCGCCACATCTTCCGCCCGAGTATGGTGGCGCCGGCCTGGGCTTTCTCGAGCATGCGTACATGAACGAGGTGCTGGCCTACAGTATGGGAGCGGCGGCGCTGTTCGGCGTGGTCGCGCCCAACTCGGGCAACCAGCAGATCCTGCTCAAGTACGGCACGGAGGAGCAGAAGCGCAAGTGGCTGGTGCCGCTCACCGAGGGCAAGATGGAGTCGGGCTTCTCGATGACCGAGCCCGACTCGGCCGGCTCGGATCCGCGGTCGATCAAGACCACGGCAATCCGCGATGGCGACCAGTGGGTGATCAACGGGCACAAATGGTTCACCTCGAACGGGTTTCGCGCCGACTTCCTCATCGTCATGTGCCGCACCGGCGGGAAAGGCGACGACAACGGCCGCATGACGCAGATTATCGTGCCCAAGGAGACGCCGGGCGTGCGTATCGTGCGCGGCGTCGAGATCTGGGGCCGGCCCAGCGACCACTGCGAGATCGTCTACGACGACGTGCACGTGCCGCTCGCTAACCAGCTCGGTCAGGCGGGCTCGGGCCATCAGGCGGCACAGGATCGTCTCGGGGCGGGGCGCGTCTATCACTGCATGAACTCGATCGGGCAGATGTGGCGGGCCTTCGACTTGATGGTCGAGCGCGCCACGATGCGCGAGGTGCACGGCGGCAAGCTCGAGACCAAGCAGTTCATTCAGGGGTTCATCGCCGACTCCTACATCGACATCCAGGCGGCGCGCTTGATGACTATCCACTGCGCCGAGCGCATGGACAGCGGCGCCGACCCGCGCACGGACATCTCGGCGATCAAGATTTTCGTCCCGTCGGCCTACACGCGGGTGGTGGATCGCGCGATCCAGGTGTGGGGCGCGGCGGGCGTCTCGGGCGACCTGCCGCTGGCGGCGATGTACCAGGGGGCCAGGACGCTGCGGCTGGCGGACGGCCCGGACGAGGTCCACCGGATCCTGATCGCGAAGAACGTGCTCGGACGGTATCACGCCGGGGAGAGCTGGGACTTTGGAAACTGACCGCGAGCGCCGGCCGTAGTTCCGCAAAACTTGATCCGCGCGAATTCGTATCAGTGAACGCATGACCGCGAGCGACGTCGAGCAGCGTTAGCTTGTACGTCTATCGATCTCAGTCGTTTCTGGCGAAGCGTTCTGCCGTCGCGAGCAAGTTGCGCACAAAGGCCTCGCTATCCGAATTGGGAAGCTCGGCAAGATTTAGACGCAGGCGCATCGCTTCCGCGGCCTCTGCCAGTAGCGCCTGGCGTCTGCCCTCGCTCACAGTGGACGAACGCCGCAGAACACCCCGAATCAATTGCATCTCGCGTGGACCGATTCGAGCAAGCTGCTCGCGGGTAAGGACCAGCCCTGCCGCATTCTCCAGCATCGGGATTTCGGCTGCAGTCTCGGGACGATCCAAACGCAAGACGATTGTCCCAGCCACATGATCGCCAAGGCGTTGCCCGCTCGGCGATAGCAGGATCGTGATCAAGCCGACCAGGTACTCCGCCGGCAGCATGTCCACGGCGCGCATCAGGTTGCGCACGATGGAACTGCGGAGATCGATCGGCAGACCATTTCTGCGCACGACGCGCAGCCCGACCAGCAGCTTGCCGGGAGAACGCCCCCCGGTCACCATCTCCCAGAAAATAAAATAACCGGTTGATACCGTAAACTCGATGAGGAGAAAGATTGCGATCGTCAATCCCTGGAAGCGACCTGCCGAACCAGGGTGCTTCGCTGCCGTTCTGGCGTTTTGAAGCGCCTCCCTGAAGACCCCTCCGATCCATTTGTCGATCGCCGCGCCGATTGGCAAAGTCATTGTCACGATCACAAACAGGAAAACGGACAAGGCGATCATGATGAGCAAGTCGATGCCGTATGCCAGCATCCGAGGCGCCGGGCCCGAGACCGGCAAGTCGAGACGAACCGCTTCAGGGGCGAGAAAACTGTGAACGGGACCTTCGCGGTCATTCGACGCTTGGTTCATGAATGGAAGTCAAGGTGATAGCACGCTCTCGACAATTTCAGGAACAGCTCGAGGCGCTTCTCGACCGCGTTGAAACCGGGGGCAGCAGGCTTTCGTTCGAAGACACGCGCGAGATGGCCCGCCTCTACCGCATTTGTTCCGCCCGGCTGGCCGTCCAGCGTTCCCGCGCACGCGACCCCGAGGCGATTCGCTATCTCAACGCACTGTGCGTAAGAGCATTTACGCGCCTGCAGGTTTCGCCGGTCCGCAAACCGCGGCTCCCTGATTTTTTCTTCGCGGATTTTCCGGGAGTTCTGGCGGCGACCGCGTGGCTCCAGGCCGTGGTGGCAATCCTGATGCTGGTTGGTGCGCTGGCCGGCGCCTCGATCGTCGCTGAGAATCCAGCCGCGCTTTACGATTGCATTCCCGCGTCGCTTTACCCGCCTGGCCAACTGGAGACGCTGATGGATTCCCGTGAGGCGCGCGCCGATTTCCTCGAGCGCAAGCCGGTTTCCTTCGGATTCAAGTCGATTTTCTCGGCGGCCCTGTTCACTCACAACTTGAGCGTGGGAGTGCTTTCATTTGCGGCGGGAATCCTGGCGGGAATTCCGACCCTCATACTGGTTTTCTACAACGGATTGACGCTGGGCGCGTTCGCGTGGATTTTTTCGCGCGACTCGATGTGGCCGATGTTCTGGGCGTGGATGCTGCCGCATGCCATCCCGGAACTGCTCGCGATCACGATGTGTTCCACGGCTGGACTGCTGCTTGGAAGAGCGGTCGTTGCGCCCGGGCGGCAGACCGTCCCGGCTGCTCTCAGAGCCGCCAGCCAGCCAGCGCTGGAGATGGTGGCGGCCGCGATGCCGCTGTTGGTCGTCGCCGCCTTTATCGAGAGTTTCATTCGGCAGTCGGCGCTCTCGAGCTCCGCTCGATTTCTCGCCGCGGCAATCGCGCTAGGCTCGATCGCGGGCTACGTCTGGTACGTCCTGCGCCTCGCGAGGCGGCCGATCCAGCCGGACCTTACATGGCTGCTCAAATGAGCGCGGCGTCGCGAACGGCGAGATATCGGTTCAGCACCGGCGCCGTAATCCGCGCCGGGTCAAGGTCGAGCACCTGGGCGCCGAAGCGCCCGATGCGCGCCAGCACCGCCTCGCGTTCCGCAACCAGGTCTTGAAGCGCAAGCCGCCTATATAGCCGCTCGCGCGAGATTGCGGGCTCGCGTTCATCTACTTCGCGCAGCATCCGATCCCGCAATGCGACCAGCATCACGCAGTGACGCCGCGCCAGCACCGCAAGATAGTCTTCCAGCCCGCGCGACGCGCCGCCCTCTACGAAATCTGTCAGCACAACTACCAGCGAGCGCTTCTTCTGATACCGCGCCAGAGTTTCCACCAGAATCCTGTAGTCAGGCTCGAATGATGCGGGCGCGAGTGAAGAAGTTGCCTCGACCAGCGCGCCCACCCCGGCTGGTCCTGACCGGGGACGTGCGAACAGCCGAAGCCGGTTATCGAAAGCAACGAAGCCAATCCGGTCGCCGTATCCTATCGAGGCGCGCGCAAGCGCCGCCGCGCAATTGATCGCATGGTCGAGTTTGGAAGTGCCGTCGACGTACGCACCCATCAAGCGTCCCGTGTCCAGCGCGACAAAGACCGTATGGCGGCGCTCGGTTTGATATTGGCGAACTTGCAAGCGAGCGTGGCGCGCGCTGGCCCGCCAATCGATATGGCGCGGGTCGTCGCCAGGCACATACTCGCGCAACGACTCGAATTCCCTGCCTTCGCCGCGCACCGGCCGCGGCTTGATCCCGAGTTCGTCACGCAAAGTGCGATGGCTGAGACCGGCGCGCCGCTGCGGTGTCGATGCGGGCGGAAGAATCGCGACCGCGCCTTTGGCCGCGACTGCGGTGCGCAGGCTAAGCAGGCCGAGCTGCGATCGCCGGAGCATCAGCGTCGGCCCCAACTCAAAGGTTCCCCGCCTGGTTGGGAGAATCTCGCGCGAGATATCGAGCCGCTGACCGCGGCCGAGCTTGACGCCTGCTATGCGCAGGTCACCGCCGATGGCGTCCGGTAATTCATCGAGGAGATCGATCGTGGTGGCTGCGCCGGCTGGACGCCGAATCCGATAAATCACGCTTGCCGATCGATCTTTGATCATGCGCGCCGGTAGAACGCGCTCTACCTGCACAGCCGGATCGTTCCGGCTGCTCACCCAGTCGATCGCGGCAAGCACAATGACGACGCCGGCAAAAGCAAAAGTTGGAGCTGTGAGAGACGGGAATGGAAGTGCTGCCGCCGCCAGCAATGCAGTCACGGCCCACAGCCGGACCAGCAACGGCGACGGCCGCAGCGCGGTTAATTTTCGATCCATCAGTGCGGCACCGGCACGCTGCGAACGACTTCCTCGACGACCTCGTCGGGCGTCATGCCCTCGACCTCGGCGCTGGGTTCCAGCATCACGCGATGGCGCAGCGTCGGACCGATCACCGCCTGAACGTCCTCCGGCAGAACGAAACTGCGAGCCTCCAGGCATGCGATTGCCTTCGCGGCACGCACCATCCAGAGCGCGGCGCGGGGCGACGCGCCAACGGCGATCGCCGGATGTTCCCGGGTGCTGCGCACCAGCGCGACCGCGTAGCGCAGGATTTCCTCTCGGGGCAGCGTGGAATTCACAATCTCACGCGCCTGCGCCAGCTCGCCCGCCGAGAGCACCGGCGATGTGCCTGCCGCCAAAGTACTGTTTGCGTGATGGGTAGCCACGATACGGACTTCGTCCTGTTCGCTCGGATAGCCGATCTGAATCTTGAATAGAAAGCGATCGATTTCCGCTTCCGGGAGCGGGTAGGTCCCTTCCTGCTCCACCGGATTTTGAGTTGCCAGAACCGTGAACCAATCGCCCAGCGGATAGCCGATCCCGTCGACCGTAACGCATCGTTCCTGCATCGCCTCGAGCAGCGCCGCCTGAGTTTTGGCCGGAGCGCGGTTGATTTCATCAACCAGCAGCAAGTCGGTGAAGATCGGCCCCGGCCGAAAGCGAAACTCGCCGGAACTCGGATAAAAAATCGGCGTGCCGATGATGTCGCTCGGCATCAGATCGGGGGTGCATTGAATTCGGCCGAAGCGGATTCCGAGCGTCGAGGCCAGCATGCGCACCAGCAGGGTTTTCGCCACACCCGGAACGCCTTCGTAAAGGCTGTGTCCCGAGCAAAGCAGGGTCGTGAACGAGAGCCGAACGGCTTCGTCTTGCCCGATTACAACGGTTCCGATCGCGGCGCGAAGCGTCGAGAAAAGCTTGGCTACCCAGGCAGCATCTTTAGTGTCTTCGTGGTTCATTTGTCGGGCTGGGACAGGATTCCAGAGCGCGCACCGCGCGCACAAGTTCGGTTTCGGTCGACGGCGATTCGTCGCCCGCGAGCCACCGCCGGCTTTCGTCGGAAAGGCTCCGGTCGCGGCCTAGACGCTCGATAACAACCTGCTCGGAAACGTCGATGCGAGGCGAGACCTGCCGTCGTGCCCGGCGCAGAAAGCTCGCGCGATATGCGCGAAATGCCGCGCGCGGATCGTTCGCCCGGGAATACAAAACGCCAAGCGACTCAACGAATGAGTCCAACGATGGCGCCGGCCCCTGCTCCTGGTCCCCAAGCGTCCGCGCCGGCCAGGAATGCTGTTCGGCAATCCACAAAATCGCAGTCATCAAGGCGATACCGAGCACGCTCAGCAGGCGCGGATTGCCCAGCAGCGCGAGCATGGATTCAGGTGCGGCCAGGCCATGGCTGTGTTCGTCAAATTCCGGCGCACCCAATGCGCGCGCCAGATCGACAAGCAGCACGCTTGCGTCGCCCTTGTCGAGATTCGAATTGAGAACAAATCTGCCGTCGGCAATCGCAACCAGCCGGCCCGAACCGATCTTCAGGTCTATGGCAAAGGGCTTACCGCCGGCCGTGAGCCTTACCCGCCCGTTGGCATCAGCCTTGTCGAAATGGGCCAGGCCGGGAATTGGAATCGTCCGCGCCGCGGGCGAGAAGTCGCCCTTGATCGTACTCGCGTCACTGCCGGCAGAAACGGACTCCTCGATATCGAGTCGCTCCCACTTGCTGTGGAGGCCGCCCATCATCACGGCAGTTCCCCCCGCGCGAATCCATTTCATCAGATCGCTGGTGTCCGCTTTAGTTACCGTTACTTCTTCGGGGGAACTCAGAAAATCCGGAGCGATGAACCACAAAACGCGATTGTGCGGCACGCGATTGGGTCGGGCATACGAACGGGTAGCCGGGATGTTGAGTTCGCGCAGCAGATCGTAGGCGGCCTTGTAACCATCGATGCCGACGCCGAAGCTCGTTCCCGAACCTTCCAAAGAGCTGTTCCGCTGCAGCCAGAGATTCAGGCAGAACAGGAGCAACGTCAAAGCTGCGGCGGCAAAGAGTGCGCGTTTGGACAACCGCGTCATCAGGTGGCGCGTGACAGCTGATCGAACGCCGACTTCCACTGCGAGTAGATGTCAGGGCTATTCTCGCGGTCGCCGAACCATCGGCATTCCGTACGCCCGACCAGGCTGTCGATTTCCTTGACCAGCTTCTCGTTCAATTTCGAGTCGCGCAATGCACGGCGAATCCAGCGGTTGGATCGGTCCGGCCGGAGATCGATCACCGACCGCTCTGCGAGAGTGCGAAAACTCGCGATCATTAGGTTGTGTGCCGCCTCCAGGAAGCTTCCGGCTGCGGCCAGCAGTTCGGCCTCCGCGGCTGGATCGCGTAGCTGCCCGGCGGAAGCTAACCGCGCCGGCGGCTCAGGAGCGCGTAGCGCCACCGAAATCGACCAGACAATTTGCGCTATCAGGATGGCAAAGACCAGAAACAGCCCCCCTAGTATCAACCAATATAAGCCCGGAGCGGTTACGCGAAGTGTTCCCAGGTTCCCGATCCAGTCGAACAGGCGGCGCATCACGGAAAAAAGCCAGCTCTCGATAGCCGTGGGACGCGCCGCAGCGTACTCGGGCCGGGCGAGAATCTCGTGAGCAAGATCCCGGATTCTAATGTCAGAGACGTCAGCCAAGCGAAGGCGCTCCGGTCATGGCGGGGCCGCCCTGCGCGCCTTCCGTACGAATCTGTTCCGCAAGGAGTCGCAGATCGAAATCCTCAGTTCGGCAGCGGCGGTCAAAGTAATAGACTACCAGCGCGACCGCGCCGTAAGCGTACGCGATAGAAGTAGTCAGACCACCCAGAACGATTCCAACTACCGGAACCGAAGACCAGAGAAAGTTGAGCGCGCTCAGCGGTATCCGTACTATGACGGCGGCCACCATAATAATCCCGAAGGTCCGCCACCATACTCCCTCGACCAAATCGCCGCTGCGGCGAATCGTTGATAAACCAAATCGCCGCTCCACGATCATGATGGGTCCCATCAAAGACCATCGGATCATTAGATAGACCATTAAGGGTACTGCAGCCAAAATCACCAGAATGAAGGCCCAAGCCAACGCTTTCGAATGCGTAACACCGCTGATAACTCCGATTGCCCCCAATACGGCGCCGCCCAACCCGAAGAGCAGGTAGGCGAGCAGGTAGGTGCCGAAAATTGGAAGAATGATCGACCACGCAGATTTATAGGCACTCACTATAGTGACGGGTCTGCCCAGGTAGGTATCGGCAATCGCCGTCGTAAGAGCAGCCTGAATTAACGGTCCCGCAGAGAGCGCCACCAGAACAAGAACAAGTTGATAGCTCCTTCCAAGAACCGCAAGCGCGCTTTCTGGAATCCCGTAGGCTGCGGAAATGCCGATCAGCAAAACCGCGTTATCAACCAGGATTCGCAAAGCCCGATCAAGAATTTCACCGAATGAAAGTGGGCGGATGTTGTAATCCATCGACTTGGTCCACCGCGTTAACTGCTCGTTAATTGACGCCACCCGCGGAGCTAACCTGACAATCATTCGGAGGCATGTCAACGAACAGAAGGCTTCAGCTGGCTCAGCGCCCTTGGAGCGCCTGCCTCGATGCGGGGTCGCTGATCCGACGATCTCGAGTTTGCCCCGGTTAGTCGGTGGTGGCGAACCCTCGGAGCCGAAGTTCGACCTACGAGCGTCCGCGCGCGCTGAGAAACTGCGTCCGTCGGCGAATTTGTCCCTTCTCTGGCGAGTGTCATCGAGTCCGGTTGATTTGCTTGGCGACGCGCGCCACAGTGTGGCAGTCAAAAAGTCACCAGCGGAGTTGCGGGGGAGACCGGTGCATAATTCCTGTAACCAAAAGCGCGCGCTTTTCGTCTGATCTCGCACTACGATGCAATTTCTCGCAGGAGTTGCGGCAACCATCGCTGACGCGTTCCAACGTTTCATCGTCCCACTTCTGCGCGCGATCTTCGGCCAGATTCGATGGACGCCGCCAGCCTGGCTCCTGCGCGCCGCTGGTACATTGCGCAGTTGGAGCAGCCGAGCCATCGACTGGCTCGCCGCTCGCCGCGCCGCGAATCCAAAGGGCTTCTGGACGGCGGCATTCGCGCTGCTGGCCTTCATCGTCGGCGGCTATGCGGGGTGGCAATGGTACGAGCACCTGCCGGAACCGTATTATGTGCAAGTTTCCGTGAGCCGGCCGGCGCCGACGCCGCTCGAGCCCAACGCGCAGCCCGATCCGGTCGACATACAGTTCTCCGGCTCCGCCGCCAGGCTTGGCGCAATCGGGAAGAATGTCACTTCCGGGATCACGGTCACGCCCGCCCTTGAAGGTGTATGGCGGTGGGCGAGCGACTCGGAACTTGTTTTCACGCCCAGCAACGATTGGCCGATTGGCCAGGACTACGCGGTAAATTTTGATCGAAAGCTTTTCCCCTCGCACATTCTGCTCAGGGACTATTCCTACTCATTCCGGTCTCCGGATTTCGGCGCGTCGATCGAGGATGAAGAATTCTACGAAGATCCGACTGACCCGAAGATCAAGCAGGTCGTTGCGACGGTTCGCTTCACCCATCCGGTCGACAAGGCGGATTTCGAGAAGCGCATCTCGTTTCGGATGCGGGTCGAGCCGGTGAAGAGCTTCGACAGCAGCGAGGCGAAGTCATTCGGGTTCAAGGTCACCTATAACGCCGCCGGCGGCAAGGCTTTCATCCATTCCGAGCCGTTCGGAATTCCCAACGACGAAGGCGAGATGCTCCTTTCGATCGCAAAAGGCGTGCGATCTTCCAGAGGCGGTCCGGAAACCCAGTGGCCGCTTGAACGCACGGTCAATATACCGGGTATCGAGAGCTACTTCCGGATCGAGAGCGTGACCGCCAATGAAGTGGCCAACGATCGCGACGAGATGGAACGCATCGGCACTATTGCCGCGTCGGCGCCGATGCGGCAGTCCGATCTCGCCAAGAACATCTCGGTATTCCTTCTGCCCAGGGACAAACCCGCCATTGGCGATGAAAAACTGGCCAAGGACTATCAGTGGAACGACGCGCTCGAAGTAGTTCCCGAGGTCATGAAGCTGGCGACTGCGGTGCCGATCGAGTGGATCCCGGCCGAGCGAGAGTTCATCGCGGCGCAAAGCTTCAAATTCACGGCGGATGCGGGCCGTTTCCTCCTCGTGACCGTTCACCACGGTCTCAAATCGTTCGGCGATTACCCACTCGCCAAGGACTACTCGGAGGTGATCGCAGCCCCGGCCTTCCCGCCGGCGGTGAAGATCATCTCCGAGGGCTCGGTGCTCAGCCTCTCGGGCGAAAAGAAAATTTCGATTCTGACCCGCAACGTTCCGGCGATTAAAATTGAAGTCAGCCGGCTCCTTCCCGGCACCGTGAGCCATCTGGTGTCGCAGAGTGAGGGCACCTTTTCGAATCCGGCTTTCTGGAGACAGTACGGCAATTTAGCCTTCGGTTTCGATGACCTGTCGGAAGTGATCAGTGAGGTGCGTCAACTCCCCGCCGAGCCATCCGGGAAAAACCAGTACAGCGTGTTCGATTTTGCGCCGTTGCTATCCAGTGGCGCGCTGCCCCATGGACTCTTCTGGCTCAAGATTCAGGCTTGGGATCCCGTCAAGCAAGAACCGGCCGCGCCTGAAACGCCGGCGGTTAGGTATTGGCCAATGGCCGGCCGCGTGCGTCATCGGCGAAGGCAGCAGTGGGTCCCACAACCCCAAGTGACAAATCAGGGTTCCGCCTCCGATGAGCGCCTGATTCTGCTTACCGACCTGGGGCTGGTAGTAAAGGATTCGGCTGACGGGAGCCACGACGTTTTTGTGCAGTCGATCCATTCCGGCGTGCCGCTCGCCGACGTGGCAATCGACATGTTGGGAAAGAACGGCCTGCCGATTTTTTCCCGCAAGACAAACGCTGACGGACGTGCCACCTTCCCGACCTTCAACGATTTCAAGCGCGAGAAGACCCCGACCGTATACGTCGCTCAGAGCAAGGGCGACTTTTCCTTCCTCCCGTACCAACGCAATGATCGGCAGCTGAACCTGTCGCGATTCGATACCGGCGGCGTCTACACCCAGGGCGAGACCGGATCGCTCCAGGCGTTCTTGTTCTCCGACCGAGGCATTTACCGCCCCGGTGACGACATCCACATCGGGATTGTCGTCAAACAGATGGATTGGAAGCCGCTCCCGGACGGACTGCCGCTCGAGCTGGTTGTGACCGATCCTCGCGGCGTCGAGATCCGGAGCCATACGATCAAATTCTCGGCCGCCGGATTGGAGGACTTCTCAACCGCCACGGAGCCGGATTCTCCCACGGGAGCCTACGAGTTCTCGCTATACATTGTGCGCGACAAGAATCGCAACGCGCTGCTGGGATCGACCTCGGTGCGAGTCGAGGAGTTTCAGCCGGATCGAATGACGATCAAGGCGGAACTCTCCACGCCGCCCGCCGCGGGATGGATTTCGCCCGATGCGCTGAGCGCCACCGTGAAGTTGCGCACCCTGTTCGGGACCGCCGCGGTTGGGCGCCGGATCAAAGGTTCGTTCAAGCTCACGCCGTCGGGGGCCGAATTCGAGAAATACCCCGATTACCTGTTTGTCGATCCTTACGACACCAACAAGAACTATGACGAAGACCTCGGCGAGGTTTCAACGGACGCCGACGGTAGCGCCAAATTCGAATTTAAGCTCGAGCGTTTCGAGAAGGGTCTGTACCGCTTGCGCTTCATCGCAGAGGGATTCGAGCCCGAGGGCGGACGATCGGTGGTAACCGACGCCGCCGCGATCGTCTCTCCAGCTCCCTATCTGATCGCCTACAAGCCCAGCGGCGATTTGGGCTACATCGACGAGGACAGCGTCCGCTCGGTCCACCTGATAGCGGTCGGCCCAAAACTCGACATGCTAGCGATCGGCGGGCTGGCCACCGAGCTTATCGAGTTCCGCTACGTGTCGGTTCTTACCAGGCAGGAAAACGGCACCCTGGCTTATCAATCGGTGCGCAAGGAAATCTCGAAGGCGAAGCAAGCGCTCGCGATTCCGGCCGCCGGCCTGGCGACGAATCTGCCCACCGCGCAAGCGGGATCGTTCGCGCTGGTGATCCGCGACGGCAACGGCGTTGAGCTCAATCGGATTTCGTTCGAGGTGGTCGGCCATGCCAACGTTGCCCGCAGCCTGGAGCATGAGGCCGAACTCAAGATCAAGCTCAGCAAGCCGCAGTATGCTCCCGGCGAAGAGGCCGAGCTCGAAATTCAAGCGCCCTACGTCGGCGCGGGATTGATTACTGTCGAGCGCGACCGCATCTATAACGCGCAGTGGTTCAAGACCACGACTACCGAGTCGGTACAGAAGATCAAGATCCCGCAAGAGCTGGAGGGCAACGGCTATATCACCGTTACGTTCTTGCGCTCGCTGGACTCCAGGGAGATTTTCACCAGTCCGCTGTCGTACGGCTCGGCGCCATTTACTCTCAGCCGCGCGCGTCACCTCCAGCGGGTGAGCATCGATGCGCCCAAACTGGTGCGTCCCGGCGATACTTTGACCATCGGTTACCAGACGGCTGAACCCGCAAAGTTGGTGCTGATCGCAGTCGATGAAGGAATCCTGCAGGTCGCGCGCTACCACACGCCCGATCCGCTGTCCTACATGCTTCGCAAGCGGGCGCTTGAGGTCACGACTTCACAAATCCTGGACCTGGTACTGCCGGAGCTGCATCTGCTCAATGAGACGTCGGCGCCCGGCGGCGACGAAGAAGGCTTGATGGCTCGCAGCCACAATCCGTTCAAGCGCAAGGGCCAGAAACCGGTCGCATTCTGGTCCGGCATTATCGAATCCGACGGAAAGCCAGGCCACGTCCAGGTTCCGATTCCGGATTACTTCAATGGCACCATCCGCGTAATGGCGGTGGCCGTTTCGGACCGCGCGATCGGGGTGGCGGAGAACAAGGTCGTATCGCAGGGCTACTTCGTCATCCAGCCGCAAGCGCCCTACTTTGCCACGCCCGGCGATGAATTCGAAGTGACCGCCCTCATCGCCAATAACACCGGATCCGCGATCAACAACTCGAAAGTAAGAGTGAAGATCGATACCTCGCAGGCACTCGAAGTAGTCGGCGACAAATCAATTGAGACGCCAATCTCCTCTGGCGCCGACCACACGGTCCGCTTCCGTGTCCGCGCCAAGCCGATTCTGGGCGACGCCACACTCGCCATCGGTGCATCGGCCGCCGGCAAGCGCGCGAGCTATACCCTCGACATGAGCATTCGGCCCGCTTCGCCCTATGTCACGACGATCACCTCCGGATACGTCAAGAAATCGCTGTTCAGGAGCGTCAAGGCGGACGTGGCGTTGCATCGCCAGATGTATCCGCAACTGCGCGCCATCGAGGTATCGGCATCCTCGTTTCCGCTCGCACTCGCGTACGGGCTGATGCACTATCTGGAGACTTATCCCTACGGATGTACCGAGCAGCTAGTGAGTCAGGCTTTCCCGGCGGTGGTCCTGGGCAGCCGCCCCGAATTGGGACTGAATAGTGATAAGGCCGCGAAGAGCATTGAGCATGCGCTCGCCACGCTCGAAGCGCGCCAGAACGCCGACGGAGCATTCGGCTTGTGGTCGGCGGGCGCGGACGTCTCTCCCTTCGTCAATGTGTACGCGACGCATTTCCTCCTCGAGGCGCGCGAGCACGGATTCGAAGTGCCTCCCCTGCTGCTGGCGCGCGCGCTCGACTCGTTGCGCGCGATGACCAGCTCGCCGGGCCCCGCGCTCGAGAACGATCGCGCGGATGCATACGCGCTCTATCTGCTCGCCCGCAGCGGTGTGGTCGTAACCGATCAGGCCAACGCGATGCGCGCGGCGCTGGATCAGAGCGATGCGAAGGCCTGGCGCACCGATATAACCGCGCTCTATCTGGCTTCGGCCTATCAGCTTCTCAAGATGGATCGCGAGGCTTCCGAGATTATAGGGCGTGCGCCCGCATTGCCGCCGGCGGATTCACAGTTCGATACCTACTGCGACGACCTGGTGTACCGCGCGACGTACCTTTATCTCACCTCGAAGCACTTCCCGGAGCGGGCGAAGAGAATCGGCCCCGATCAGATCCTCGCGATCGCCGATGCGATCGATGATAATCGGCAAAATACGATTTCGTCAGCATACGCGCTGCTCGCGCTCGATGCGTACGCGAAAGCGGCCGGTACGCCCTCGCAGTCCCGCATTACCTTCACCGCAAAAATGCCCGACCAGAAATCGCGGCCGTTGGACATTCAGAATGAACAATTCGCGCGCGCCGAAGTGCCGGCCGATGCGAAGAGCGTCCACCTCGAAGGCGACACTGACTTCGCGCTCTTCTATCAATTGACCGAAGCAGGCTTCGATCTGGCGCCGCCTGCCACGGAAATCAAAAACCGGATCGAAGTCTTTCGCGAGTTCAACAACGAGCAGGGCGAGACGGTGACCTCTGCCCCGATCGAATCCAAGGTCGACGTCAAATTGTCTCTGCGTGCGATTGACTCTCCGGTCTCCAACGTCGCGGTCGTCGATATGATACCCGGGGGCTTCGAAATCGATATTTCGCCGGAGGGTCTTGGAAGTCGCGCTTCCGGCCCGACCGATATCAAGACGTGGAAACCCGACTTCATCGACGTCAGGGAGGATCGCGTGGTCTTTTACGGATCCGTCGGTACTGAGGCACAGACCTTCTCGTACCGGCTGAAGCCGACGAATCGGGGAACCTTCGCGATACCGCCGCTATACGCCGAAGGAATGTACGATCGCACAGTGCAGGCGCGTTCTTCGGCGGGCCGGTTCCGTATTGGGGAGACGCCTGAATCGACACCGCCATGATCATCTGCCGGCGCCAGACGATTCGCAGGCTAAGCGCGATACTCGGTTGGAGCATCGCCTCGCTGCTCGCGAGCGCCGCCGTCGTGTGGATTCTGCTCGGCCTCCAGCCGAAGCCTCTGCTGGTCAATAAAGCCGGTTTCTCGCAAGCGGTCTACGATCGGGATGGACACTTGTTGCGCCTCACGCTCTCGAGCGACGAGAAGTATCGGCTGTGGGTGCCGCTGTCGGAAATTCCGCCGACGATGATCGAAGCGACGCTGCTGCAGGAGGACGCGTGGTTCCGATGGCATCGCGGGGTAAATCCCCTCTCCCTGCTGCGTGCGTTGCGCACCACGTATCTTCGCGGCGGCCGGCGCATCGGGGGATCCACTATCACGATGCAGCTCGCGCGGCAGCGTTTCGGCATCGACTCGCGAACTCTGCATGGAAAGATTCAGCAGATCGTCCGCGCGATCGAGCTCGAACGATTTTATGGCAAGGACGAGATTCTCGAGGCCTACCTCAACATCGCGCCCTACGGCGGCAATATTGAAGGCGTCGGCGCCGCAAGCCTGGTCTACTTTCACGAACCACCGAAACAACTATCGCTGGCACAGGCTCTGACGCTCGCCGTGATTCCGCAGAGTCCGACCCGCAGAAATCCATTGCGCCGCTCCGGGCATGACGCTCTCGATAGGGCCAGACTGAGAATTGGCGCGCTTTGGGACAGGACTCATGCTTCCGATCTTCCCAACACCAGCGCGACCCAGTTCGTTCACGCCGCGAGCCGAAGAGAACTTCCCTATCTCGCGCCGCATCTGGTTGATCGGGTACTCGCGATCAGCGATTCCGAACGCGTCAACTCGACGCTCGATCCTGGCGTCCAAAGTCTGCTTGAGCTTCAACTCCGCACCTTCATCGAGCGCAGTCGCCACCTGGGTATCCACAACGGCGCTGTGATCCTGGTCGATTATCGAACCATGCAGGTCAAGGGCTACGTCGGTTCAGCCAACTACTTCGAGAATCAGATCGATGGGCAGGTGAACGGACTGCTGGGCCGCCGCTCGCCGGGTTCAGCGCTCAAACCTTTCATTTATGCGCTTGCGATCGACCAGGGATTGATCCATCCGCGTACGATGCTCAAAGACACCGCGGTACGGATCGCGGCCTACAATCCGGAAAACTTCGATCACGGTTTCCTGGGGCCAATCGATGCGACCAGTGCGTTGGTCCGCAGCCGCAATGTGCCGGCGATCGAGGTGGCGAACATGCTGCGGCCGCCGGGGCTATACGGCTTCCTGAAGAAGGCCGGCATTCGGAACCTTCGCGACGAAAGCTTTTACGGCCTGGCGCTCGCGCTCGGCGGCGCCGAAGTGAGCATGGAGGAGTTGGCGGGGCTTTATGCGATGCTCGCGAACGGCGGCGAAATGCGGCCTCTGATCCTGACCACTTCTCCGCCGGCGGCGACGGGAAATCCGTTGAAGCTCCTGAGTCCGGAGGCGAGCTACGCCGTTCTTGATATGCTCCGGGAGAACCCGAGGCCGTCGGATGATTTCACCACCTCGCAGGTGCCAAGTGCGTCCGCGATTCCATGGAAGACCGGCACTTCGTTTGGTCTGCGCGACGCATGGGCGGTGGGCATCGTTGGCCAGTATGTGCTCGGAGTCTGGATCGGGAATTTCGATGGGACACCGAACGCGAACTTCATCGGGCGTGAAGCCGCGGGGCCGTTGTTTTTCCAGATCGTCGACGCTCTGCAAGCGCGAGGAGGCCTGCGCGAAGCGATCCTCCATCGGCATCTGAACTTGAAGAGGATCAAGGTATGCGCGCTTTCCGGTCAGCTTCCCGGTCCCTACTGTGATCATTTCAAAGAAACGCTTTTCATTCCGGGAAAGTCGCCGATCTCGACCTGTTCGATCCATCGCGGAATTCAGATCGACATCCACTCGGGTCTTCGGGCTTGTCCTGGCAACACCGGCGGAGCCACTACACGCACTTTCGAGTTCTGGCCTTCGGACCTTCTGAAGCTGTTCCGTTCCGCGGGACTCGGGAGAAAAATGCCGCCACCGCTTGATCCAGCTTGCCGGAAATTCGCCGGCGCCGGCACGTCCCCGCTGATCTCCTCGCCAAGCCGTGGCATCACGTATTCGACTACGGCGGATGGCGGCACCGAGATTCCTTTCGCCGCGATCACCGACGCTGACAGTCGCGTGGTTTATTGGTTCGTCGATGATCAGCTGGTTGGAACCTCGTTATCCGGCGAATCATTCATGTGGAAAGCGCGGCCCGGGTCATTCCTGGTACGAGCAATCGATCAGCAGGGCCGCGCAGTGGCCGAAGAACTGAACGTTCTTGCGGCTGTCAATTAGCGTTTGCCATCAGGCGTACCGATTCGACCCGACAGGATTGTTTTGAGGACGGCGGCCCTGCCTGCCGGCGGTGCGGCGTCAGTCGCGCTACCTCGACGCGAATCGGCTAACCTCCTCCTGCCACTTGTCGCCGAATACCAGGATCATCACCTGCTGATTGATGTCCGCGGCGTGGCTTAGGCTGCGTATCGAGCGCGCGATCAAAAGCAGTCAGCCCGCACTAGTCAACGTATGTACCGATCCTGATGCGCAGGCCACCACTGATATGGGGTTTGCCGGATACTAAGATTATGGAATCGCGGTCGGCGCAGCGACTGGCTCGAGAGAACCTTGAGGTGGCGCTGCGGCCTTCACGGTCACCACATAGGTAACTTTTTCTCCCGTAGCAAGCGTCGCGTTGATTTTCCAACTGCCGGCATCGGCGCCCACCAATTCGATCCTACCCGGGGCACTTTGCACCACGAGCGCATTGGGATTGTTGACCACCTTCAGGCGGGGAGCCGCACCTTCTTCTACACCATCTATGGTGTAGTTCTCGCCCTTATTGATCGTCACTGGAATGATGCGCCGTTTGGCCTCGGGCGGTGCGGCAAGCACGGATGATCCGTTCAGGGCGATTAGTGCCAGCAACACCAGGCCGCTCGCCAGTATACGGCGAGTACTCGCCTTTGAATTAGCCTCTTCGTTTATCATTTGTTGCCTCCCCCAATGCCGGAACGAATCGGCGGCCATAGTAAGCGGGGATTTCCGTTTTCGATCCTGATTTAGACTCGCACCAACACCATGCCATCTGCAAACGCAAAGGTCGAGCCCGGTTCCTAATGACTGGGTGAGCGGTGATGCCCCCTGCGCTCGCTGCGATTCTCGATAGTTATCCCGCGCATCGGATCCGCCCCGCGAAACTAGGACGACCGGAATAAAAGCAGCCGTGCTGGAGAGAATCTTATCGCCTGGAATTCGCTTCGTATTCTCAGCCTGCGATCCGCATCTTCCGGACGCCTGCGGGTAGCACAAGTGTCGACGACCGCGCCTTTCGCCGGTGTCTTCGACAAATGGGAGCAGCGTCGCTGTTCCCCAGGGCAGCTGTTTGAGGTACCGGAGCGGATGTTTGACGTTAGTGGGCGAATGGCGCAGATTCAGGCAACCTGAACCGGTGCGCTGTGTTCGGTGCAAGGTCTATGACCGAGAAGCGTAGCCCAACTTCCGAAACCGAGCTGGAGAAACTGTCTGATGCTGCCGCATCGCCGGACGCCAGACTTTCCGCACACGAACACGATTGACTCGATATTCCGATCGGAGAGCAATCCCGCTGCGGCCACTGAGCCTGTCATGAGTGTCGAACACTGGATGGACCTCAGGTGCTACCCGCCGACACGCCCTGAGACGGTGCGCGCCATTGAGGTGCTCGTACGCCGCTCGGCCAGCGCTGAACTCCGGATGACCTTCCGCCTCGACGGAGATATTTCCCGAATCCGGGTCTCTCCGCCGGGCGTGCCCCGCATCGCTACCCAGCTCTGGCGCCACACCTGCTTCGAGGCCTTCATCGCGGTGGAAGGGCAACCGGCGTACCACGAGTTCAACTTCGCCCCGTCGGGAGAGTGGGCCGTCTACGCCTTCTGCGGCTATCGCAACGGCGGCCCTCTCGCGAACGAAATGATGCGTCCGCAGATTGCCGTGCGCTCTACTGGCAGTCGGCTTGAGCTGGACACCCTTGTCCGGCTCGATAGTCTGTCTGCCATCCACCCGAACGCTTCGCTGCGTATCGGGCTCTCGGCGGTCATCGAGGCGAGCGATGGGCTTTCGTACTGGGCGCTTCGCCATCCGGCCGACAAACCGGATTTTCATGACGCCGATGGATTCGCCCTGCTGCTTGAGCCGCCAGAGCCCCAGGGGTAGGTCTCGACCCGGATCAGGCAGAAATTCGCCGCGCCTGAACCGGTCGAAAGCGCGTGGTAGAATGAAAATTGATGAAGCACGCGCAACCACGAGGTCTCAGCCGGCGGCGCGTGGAGCAGCTTCTGTCGGAAACGAAGCATGATCGCTGCGCCGGTAGCCGCATTGACGTTCTCTCCCGCCACTTCCTTGGATATTCCTACAAACCAAATCCGCTGATTGGATCGGCCAACACAGTCGAAGTGTTCACGGCTTCCCTCGATGGATTCGACTGTGTCACGTACATCGAAACAATTGTGGCGCTCGCCCGCGCTTCCAACGTTGATGACTTCATCGAGTGGCTGCGAAGGATTCGGTATGAACGAGGCCGCATTCAATGGGAACGGCGAAATCACTATATGACGCTCTGGATTCGCAACAATGTGCGCGAAGGGATAGTCAGGCCGGTTTCAATGCCGGCTGTCCCGATAGTCATCAGGGAACGCGTTCTGAATGTTGTACCTGGACTCGATCCACAGCGGACTCGCGTGAAATGTGTACCGAAGCCGGGAGTGCCACGGCTCGAACCGTATTTCCAAAGCGGTGACCTGATTTTTTTTGTGTCCACACGCAAGAATCTCGATGTGTTTCATGCTGGAATCATCGTGCGCGATGGCAAGAAAGTTTTCATGCGTCACGCGTCGCGCAGCCAGGGCTTGGTCGTGGAACAGGAATTGCGCGAGTTTCTCAAGGCAAATCGGATGGCTGGCGTCATTGTCGTGCGGCCGCAAGCGGTAACGCGACGTATTTCAGTCAGCAGCTAAGATGACCCGGCGGATTGAAACGTGAACCTCGTCTACCCAAAGGACTACTCGTCCGCAAGTATTCAACGACTCCTCGACGCTGCCGATTCCGATGTCCTCTTTCTCGGCGATCCGCGTGTAAACATCGAGCCCGGACCGCGCATGTTCGATCGAATAGCGCAGGTCATACGTGAAACCGGCGGCGGCTGGGTCTATGCCGACGCAATAGGCCATCCTCGTATCGACTATCAACGCGGGAGCATCCGCGACGGTTTCGACTTTGGCCCGGTAGTCGGTGTGTCGGTTCAGGCTGCGCGTGAGTCAGGAATCGACAGCACCTGGAAATGGGGAGGACTATACGACCTGCGGTTAAGGATTTCGGAAAAACACGCCATCGTGCGGATTCCCGAACCGTTGTACAGCGCGTCGATGATTGATGCGCGGCCGGCGGGTCAAAAGCAATTCGACTATGTGGATCCGCGCAATCGCGATTACCAAATCGAAATGGAGCGCATCGCGACGGCGCATCTCAAACGAATCGGCGCCTGGCTGCAGCCGCACTTCGAGAACGTTCCAGCCGCGGCGGAAACGTTTCGATTAAAAGCCAGCGTCGTCATCCCGGTTCGGAATCGCGAGCGGACAATTCTCGACGCCGTTCAGAGCGCCCTCGTCCAGAGCGCCGATTTCGAATTCAATGTGATCGTCGTCGATAACCATTCGACGGATCGGACGACAGAAATCCTGCGCGGTATTGGCGACTGGCGGGTTAAGCACATCGTTCCCGAAAGCCGGGACCTAGGAATCGGCGGGTGCTGGAACGAGGCGATCTACTCCAGGGACTGCGGACAATACGCCATCCAACTTGATTCTGATGACCTATACATCAATGACGGCGTCCTTCGCCGGATTGTTGCAGAACTTGAAGCTGGTCCTTATGCGATGGTCATTGGCTCCTACACGATGGTCGATTTTTCCTTGAAAGAGATTCCGCCCGGTCTAATCGACCATCGCGAGTGGAGTCGCGTGAACGGAAGAAACAATGCGCTCCGTGTCAATGGTCTCGGCGCACCGCGCGCATTCAATACCTCGGTTCTGCGCCGTATCGGATTTCCGAATGTCAGCTATGGCGAGGACTACGCCGTAGCGTTGCGCATCAGCCGTGACTACGAGATCGCGCGGATCTACGAGTCCGTCTATCTTTGCCGCCGTTGGGAAGGCAATAGCGACAGCAACCTGCCTCTCGAGGTTGCGAATCGATACGATCTGTACAAGGACTCGCTCCGAACTATCGAGCTTCAGGCTCGAATGCGGCGATGATCCACGAGATAGAAGAACTGTTCGAACGGCAGGCGCGGGCATGGCCGCAGCTCGCCAAAGGCGTTGAAGGCCTTGCGCGGGCGAAGACCCGGCCGGTGCGGATCGATTGGTTCGACATCTTCATCCGTCACATTCCCCATCGTATGGGTAGCACCACGGCGTCGGTCGACCGGGAGTCGGTTGCGAAACGTCCCTGCTTCCTATGTGCGGGAAATCTGCCTTCGGAGGAAGAGGGTCTGCCGTTCGATGAGAACTTCACGATCTACTGCAATCCGTTTCCAATCGTGGATCGTCACCTGACGATCGCGCACCGGGAACACGGCTTGCAGCGCATCGCGAACCAGTTCGGAAATATGCTCGACATTGCTGCCGCCCTGCCTGGATATTTCGTCGTCTATAACGGTCCGGAATGCGGAGCATCCGCACCAGACCACATGCACTTTCAGGCAGGCTCGCGAGGATTGTTTCCGATCGAGAAGGACACCGCTGGACTGACTGGCGTCACTGTTCCGAATTACGGAAGAAATGTGTTCCTGTTTCGTGGGCGGGATCGATCTGCTTTCGTCCATCGAATGGATCGTGCCATCGATCTGCTCGCGGAAACGACGGGCAAACGGGCAGAATCGCTGGTCAACATCGCGGTCTTTCATGAGAGGGGGGAGTGGGTCACCTATCTGTTTCCACGAGGAAAACACCGGCCAGAGGTCTTTCATACGGGCGAACTGACGGTCAGTCCGGCATCGATTGATTTGTGCGGAATATTTGTTGTGCCGCTGGCACAGCATTTCGATAGAATCACGGGTGACGCCATCGCCGCAATTTTTCGAGAGGTCACTTTGCCTGACGGTCAGTTTCAGGAAGTCGCCGGCAAGCTGGAGAGTGAGCGTTGAACGTATCGGTAGGGCTGATCGAAGGACAATCCGCTGCCGAAGTCGAATTGACGGGTACGTTTACGGATACTACCGGCAAGCCGTACGTCCCCGGGCGCTACAGATTTACTTCTGAAGTTACGCTCACTCCGTCGGACCTGGCAGCGTGCGCGTTTGCGCTGGACGACGTCACGATCGGAATCGGATTTCATTGGGAACGCAAGGAGCGCCAGGCATTCCGCGGGGCTTTTCGCCTCATGAAACGAGCCGCCGGGCTCACGGTGATCAATGATGTTCCCCTCGAAGACTACGTCTCGAGCGTGATTTCATCCGAGATGAGCGCGTCCTGTCCGCTCGAACTGCTGAAAGCTCACGCGGTGATTTCGCGCAGCTGGCTGTGGTTTCCTAAGGCAAATCCCTCTCGCTCCGGGAGCGGCCAGCGTCTCAATTCTCACGAAATCCTTCGCTGGTACGGCCGCGAAGCGCATCCGGATTTCGACGTGTGTGCCGACGACCACTGCCAGCGGTATCAGGGCGTCACGAAAGCATTCTCTCCATCTGCCGCCGAAGCGGTTCGCGCGACGGCCGGCGAGTTTCTCCGTTACCAGGGCGCTATCTGCGACGCACGGTTTTCCAAATGCTGCGGCGGAATAACCGAGCGCTATGCGACCGCTTGGGAAGAAGAAGATATTCCTTATCTTGAATCCATCTACGACGGTCCGGCGCAGTCCTGCTCTTACAGTCCTGAGACATGGATACGCTCAAGCCCGCCGGCTTACTGCAATGCGGACGATTCGGAGCTTCTCTCACGCGTTCTCCCGGGATTCGATCGGGAGACCCGGGATTTCTATCGCTGGCGGGTCGCGTACACGCCCGAAGAACTCGCCGATCTGATCAGATCCAGGCTGGGCGCGGAGCTTGGTCCGATTCGCGACGTGCAGGCGCTCGCGCGCGGACCTTCAGGCCGAATATATCGGCTGAAGATCACCGGGGAACGCGACCACATCATCATCGGCAAAGAACTGGAAATTCGCCGCGCCTTATCGCGCACGCATCTTTACAGCTCTGCATTCGTCGTTGACAAAGAGTCTGGCCGCTTTCTCTTGAGCGGAGCCGGCTGGGGACACGGTGTCGGCCTATGCCAGGTCGGCGCGGCAGTCATGGCAAATGAGGGCAAGACTTACACAGAAATCTTGCAGCATTACTATCGTGAGACCACTGTCAGCGTTTGACTTCCGCGCCGCGCGCTCACCTGGTCAGGCGAGCCTGACCCACGATGCGGCGCCCGCCTCCTTCCGGGATGGTGCGGAATCTCGTCCTAATGATACGACGAAGAAAGGCAGACGATTTCGACAGGCCGCATGATCAAATTTTTCGCGGGCCAATGGCAGCCGAGGATGGCCTGGCAAAATCGCGCCCGGATAGGTGTGGCCGATTTCTGGCCGCGAGTGCCGCCGGAGACGTTCTCTGGGTCCGTCCATGATCGCAAATCGTGCGGCGGCACGCGATGGCCGCGCGTCGCTATCGCGCCCGCTAGCGCCCTGCGCTTTGAGCTTGCGAGAGCCGCGCGCTGGGTTCATCCTGACGCTTGATAGCCTGCCAATTGGGACGTTGGCAACCCGCGTGTACGCCGCGGCGGACGGAGGAACTCCTATCACTAGCGCTCAATCGAGTGTCCACTCGCAAACCGCCCGGATGCATCGGATCGCGCGCACGCTCACACTTGCGCTGACTTTCTGCATCGCCGTCTCGATCTCAACCGCGCCAATCGCCGCTGCCGCAGGTTCGCCTTCGGTCGTTCGCTTCTCGCCGCAAGGGACGGTGAAGGGAATTCGCCAGGTCGCGGCGCGATTCTCCGATCCGATGGTTGCGCTGGGCGATCCACGCGACACGACCGCGCCGTTCGTAGTCGACTGTCCCGCCCATGGCGCGGCGCGATGGATCGACAGCCGCAATTGGTCGTTCGACTTCGATCAGGATCTGCCCGCGGGTCTTCGCTGCACTTTCAAGCTGCGCGGGGGCCTCAAGACCCTGGCTGGCAACGCGTTCACCGATCTCCGCTCGTTCAGTTTCGACACCGGCGGTCCCTTGATCGTCGATCAGCGACCGTGGCCCGAGAGCAGCGACATCGATGAGGAGCAGGCGTTCGTGCTGGTGCTTGACGCGGAGCCGGACCCAGCCTCGATTATCGAGCATGCCGGATTCTCGGTCGAGGGCGAGGCGCAAAGAATCGGAGTAACGATCATGAGCGGCGCCAACCGCGCCATCCTGCTCAAGCGTTTTGAAGAATTGACCGTGAAAAAACCGGTCGTGATTCTCCAGGCCCGGCAGCGGTTTCCCAACAATACCGCGGTGACCCTGGTCTGGGGCATTGGAATCAAGTCAAAGAGCGGAATCGCCACCAATCAGGATCAAACCGTCAACTTTAAGACCCGCAAAGTCTTCGAGGCGAAATTGATCTGCGAGCGTGAGAGCGCAAAAGCAGGATGCATCCCGCTGACGCCCATGTCGCTCAACTTCACGGCGCCTATCTCTGCGCCGCAGGCGAAACAGATCGCGCTGGTGGCTCCCGATGGAACCCGCCAATTCGCTGTGCCTGGCGATCCGGGCGAGGTGTCGTCGCTGACGTTCAACGGCCCCTTCAAGGAATCGTCGCAGTATAAGATTGAGGTCCCGTCCGGGCTGGTCGACAACTCCGGCCGCGAACTGGCCAACGCGTCGCGATTCCCGATGACGGTTGCCACCGGCGAGTTCCCGCCGCTCGCCAAGTTCTCCGCCCGTTTCGGAATTATCGAGAAAGCCGATCCGGTGCTGCCGGTTACGGTGCGCAATCTCGAAGCTCAAATCGCCGGCGATCAACTGAAAGTCGGCGGCGCGGCCCCGGGCTCGTCCGGATCGAG
>Ga0074045_10001126_pt1 | contig 26046 bp, 29 predicted proteins | sample BogForMeECP23OM2_FD_94442 | JGI IMG/M metagenome (GOLD analysis project Ga0074045, IMG submission 94442) | Bog forest soil microbial communities from Calvert Island, British Columbia, Canada - Bog Forest MetaG ECP23OM2 | ecosystem: Environmental > Terrestrial > Soil > Wetlands ... | reverse complement strand
TCAGAACGATCTCCTCGCTTTTCATCCCAGAACCTGGGAGACGATCTGCACGACGACTAACATCGCCGTCAGATCGATAGAAATCTCATGGCGCTGCCGATTGTCGCAACTTCCTCGGCGAGGTACGGCGGGTGGCGTACAAAACGGTAAGCGCCCGATGTGACCTCGGCCATGATGCTGAACGAGGCGCGAATCTGAATGAGCACAACAGCTGCAATTGAGTCTCCGGCGAGCACGAGCGGTGTCGATACACCGTCCTAGGCGGGTGGAAGATCCAGCTGTCAAAGTCGAGTCTCGCGGGCACCAAAGCTTCTGGTTCAGATAGGATATGGCTCGGCAATGAACTTCAAATCAGCGGGACGGTGATTTGGCGCGTTAGGCTGAGGGGCCCATAGGGAAGAAGTTGCGGCGCGACAAAATCGAAGGAATAGCTGGCGCAGACGGTTATCGTTGCCGGAGATGATGTCGTGTCCTCATTGACGGAAACATCGATGCTCGGAGCCTGATAGGCGGATAATACGTGCTGCACCCGCTCGGCGGAGCAATTGGCGAGCGGCGTGTTCGACAAGGTGGGGCACAGTGAGGCTTGGCTCTGAGCCCCACAGGTCTCCGGTGATCCGTGATTGTAGACCATCGCATAGCGGGCGGCGTCCTCGACGGCGAGGAGCATTGTGTTGGAGATCCACAGGGCCCGCCCGAACTCAACGCCGCCGATGATTAACATTAGCAGCACCGAGATTATGATGCCGGCTTCGACCGCCACCGAGCCTTCGTCCGCGCCGTGCCGAGGCGGCCTGCTCCCGTTCATTGCAGGCGTATCTCTGCAATCGCAGTCAGGGCCGCCGGAACACCCGGCCACGGCACCAATGGGGTGAAAGCTTGGCTCGCACTGATCCTGATGAAGACGCGGTTGGGACCGGGACGACCGATCGTGGCGCACGACTCGGTGCATGCAACCGACATCCCGTCATCGCACTCGCAGCTTTGAGGAAAACTCACCGGAAAGATGAGTGGTGGCGTGGAGCGCATTGCGCTCTGCATAGAGTTCTGGATACCTCCTATGTCGGCCGGATGACTTCGCGCATATTCCGCGCCGATACGTGTCGTTGCCGCCAACGCGGCGGAGTTCGTCGCGAGCATGCCGAAATCCGATATACCGGCCACGATTAGGATAATTGCGGGCGCCACAAGAGCAAACTCGGCAGCCGCGCTCCCATCGCGACCGAAGTAGCTTCGGAAGCTTCGCCACGCACGCCTTCTCCTTACCTTTTTGTGGCCCATAGCGACCTCATTCCGCGAGGGCGACAGTGTTGATCGTCGGAAGGTTGGTGAGCCCGGCGCTTGCGCATCCCGAGGTCTCCAGGTTGAACGTGCCGTTGAATGTCACCGTGTCTACCACCAGCAGCAAGCACTTTGAGCCGGTGGCGCTCGTACTTCCTTCGACCGTAATTGACGAGTTCGGGAAGTAGACGAGACCGTTAAGCGTCGCGCCGAGCGCCATGCTGAAGGTGCTGTAGGTCGATGTATAGGTTGTGCCGTTAGGCAGACCACTGGAATCCTGAGCGAAGACAAGGCCGGCGAACGGTCCCGAGCTCGGCGCATTGAGATTGAGCGTTGCGTTGGAAGCCATTGACACGTAGCCGATCTCATTCTTGTGCGCGATCAGGATGATCGTAACACCTTTGACGTTGTCGCAAGTCGGGCATTTGAGTATCCCGCTCGAACCGATAGTCAAATTACCTGTTATCCAATACGTGCCTGGTATGAGGACAACGGTTTGCCCGGTTTTTATAGATAGTCCAGCGATAACACAGTTTGCCTTACTGTAAGTCTTAACATTGCGTGTCGTGCTCGATTTGCAGGAGCCCGTGGTCGGCATGCCAGTTGCGAGAAAGGTATGGGTGAGCGTGCCGGCGTAAGGATCGGCGGTGCTTCGCGCGCCGATCATCGGCTGCGAGGACAGGATAAATTCCGATGGCGGTGCGGCGGGATCGATCGCGTTTCCTTGCAAGGATATCTCACCGGGGGTGACGAGCGTCGCCGCGGTTATCGACCCAGTACTATCCTGAATGTTGATGGAGCTCCTACTCGTCGAATTTGCCGCCACGGAGCAGTTGGAGAGGTCGAGAGCGGAGGCGGCGCCGACCTCGACATCGGTGCCGCTCGTTGACAGGGCGAGGATGCACGGGTGGTCGAGGACCTCGATAACGGCGACGGCCTTGGTGGCTATCGTGACACCGGACAGGAACATCGATGCGAGCAACGCTGGCTGCGTTTGCTGCAACGTAACCGCGATCCCGCTTCTGACAGTGCTGTCGCTGTACGGGTAGATGACCACCGGGCTGGTTCCACTATAGCCATTCTGCGCAGCGGCCGCGCTTGCCGCCGGCGTCAGGTCGTTGGTGACATTGGTTTTGCCGGCAATGACCTGATACGCGGCCGAGATGGCTGCAGCATCGGCGGCGGACTGGTTATGCAATTTGATCGAGTACCACAATCCGGTTTCGGCGCCGAGCGCGCCAAACCCGATCAAGCCCGGAAGAGCAACGGCCACTACTATTGCGCTGATACCGTGCTCGTCGTGCGAAAACCGTGCGATCGCGCTCAACAACGAGCGCGTAAAGTCGCGCGACATCGCGCACGCCCTTGTTCGGATCAGCGTAATCATGACCTCTGTGCCAGCCCTGTTCTTTCAGCAAAGCGAGATACTGTTTCACGCATCGAGCCGCTTCGAGACTTCGGCGAGGTGGTGGTCAGCCGGGATGGGGTTGAGGACACGTTGATACTGCTGAAACGCGGCCCAAATCATTGCTGCGCCCCCCCTCGGCTGATCGGCGGCGGCTCAGTTGCGAGGATCGGTCTAGCTGTCACGGACCCCTGCCCAGCACGGTTCCCAGCGTGTCCAAGATGCGAAGCACTAAAGGCGTGCCGATCACAATCATCAGAGACGGCAGGACGAACGCCATCAACGGGATGCTCAGAAGGACTGGAAGACGCGCCGCGCGCTCTTCGAAACGAGCCAAACGCTCGGCCCGCATTTCAGCGGCTAGGATGCGCAGCGACTCGGCCAGCGGAGTGCCGAACTTGAGCGATTGATTGAGCGTTGCGATTATGCTGCGAAAGTTCGAGATACCCGTTCGCAGCGCGAGGTTTTCGAGCGCTTGAGCGCGATCCGGCAAAACGCGTATTTCCGCGGCCGTTGCGGCGAGCTCTTCGGCGATGTCAGGGTTTGAAGACAGCAGGTCGTGGCCAACCTGTTCGATCGCCTGATCGAGGCTGAGCCCGGCCTCGGCGCAGATCACGAGGAGATCGAGCGCATCCGGCATGCCGCGCTCGAGACGCACGTGCCGCCGTGCAGCAAGGCGGGAGAGGACGACCTCGGGGCAACGCCAACCGAGCAAGAAGGCGCACACCAACGCGGCCAACCGAAGTGTGGCTGCCTCGACCAAAAATAGCTGCCACTCGAGGAGCAACCAAACGAGGGCGACGAATGCCGCGCCGCCGCAGACCTTGCCGGCAATGAGGCCGGCGAGACGGTCGTGTCCCTTGATCCCAGCAGCGCTAAGAGCGGCCAGCAAGCTTTCCTGCTTGGCCTTGCCGATGATCTTGGCTGCTGCGATGGCGACCCCGAGCCGCTGGTACCAGGGTTGGCGTCGTGTCCGCGCCGGCTCGGTGCGGTGTAGCAGGGTGCTGCGCAGGGCATCGTGGAGGCGTTTCTCGCGCTCCTCAAGATGCCCTATCCGCCATAGTTTGAACGCCGAGAGCAGGGCCGTTGCCAGCGCTATGACGAGGATGCAGGTTTCGATCGAACTGAACCGGACCTCGCCAATGCGAATGGCGAGATAGGTCCGGGCAACGTCAAACGGTAACCCAACGATCCGTGTCCCGAACATTGCTAACGCATACTCTTCTTAATCATCAAGTTCATCAGAACGATCCCGAAAAACAGGCTGACGACGGCGATCCCCAGCATGAAACGGCCTCGCGGATCGACGAACAGGTCCGAGATCATCTCACGGTTGATCAAAAACATTCCTGCAGCCGCGACGATAGGCATAATTGCCACGACCACCACGGATGTCTTGGGCTCGGCTGTGAGCGCGCTGACTTTTCGAGAAAGTGCCTTGCGCTGGCGAATGACTGTACTGAGATTTGAGAGGGTGTCGGCAAGGCCGCCGCCAGTGCGTCGTTGCAGGACGAGGCTGACGACAAAGAACCGGAAGTCGGGCGCGCGGATGCGGTCGGCTGCGTGTTGCAGCGCATCTTCCATCTGGACGCCAATGCGCATCTCGTCAAGCATCCGCAAGAATTCGGTTCCAACGGGGCCCGGAATCTCGCGCGCGGCCACTTCGATTGCCTCGAGCGCCGGAAGACCGGCCCTGGCGGCGCGCACGATCAGATCGAGAGCATCCGGGAAGAGGTCGAGAAATCGCCGCTGGTAACGCCTTTGCGCAAGCCGCAGGATGAGGGCGGGACCCCCGAGCGCCGCGACGATGCCCAGCGCGACAGCAAAACCGGGGGGGAGCTGCGTTACAGCGACGGCAAAACCGATCGTCGTGGTGGCCGCAACGGTCCCTGTCGCGATCAGATGCGTCAGCCTGATCCGATTGCCGGCTGCCTCCAGGGCCATATCGAGACGGGCCCATTGTTCTGCCGGAGGGCGATAAAACCCGCGCAGTTGCCGCCGCGGCAGCGCCCGGCGCAACACTAGGGGGGTGGCTGGTTCCCGATCGGGTTGAGACGCGGTGGAGATCGCCGCCAGGCGCTGCCTAAGGCTCTCCCTGCTGCGCCCGGCGAGGAGCACCAGGAAGCGTACGGTGCCGAGCAAAACTGTCAGGCCGAGAGCGACAAGGAAAATTTGGTTGTACAATTTACCCCCCGGGGAAACCGAGGGCCTCGAGCAACCTCGGTTCAAGGCCGCGATGCGCAGCACGGCTGAAGATATTCGGCGTGGATCGCGTTCGATCCGGTGGTACTCGGCTCGCTTCGAACACGCCCTCGATGGATCCATCGCGACGCTCTCCGCGGTACTGGAAGGTGAAGAGATCCCGTGCGGTGATGATATCGCCCTCCATGCCGGTAATTTCGACAATATTCTGTATGCGGCGAATGCCGTCGCGCATGCGCTCGATATGGATGATTAGGCTGAGGGCGCTCACGATCTGCATGCGGATCGTTCGCAGCGGCAAATTGAAATTCGCCATCATCACCATGTTTTCGAGTCGATAGAGGGCGTCGCGCGGCGAGTTGGCATGGATCGTCGACATCGAGCCATCATGGCCCGTGTTCATCGCCTGCAGCATGTCAAAGGCTTCGGCACCGCGCACTTCGCCGACGATGATGCGGTCCGGCCGCATACGCAATGCGTTCCTGGCGAGATCGCGCTGACCAACCTGCCCGACGCCTTCAACGTTGGCGGGGCGCGTTTCCATCTGCACGACGTGCGGCTGTTGGAGAGAAAGCTCAGCGGCATCTTCAATCGTGATGATGCGCTCGCCGGAGTCGATACAGCGCGACATCGCGTTCAATAGCGTGGTCTTGCCTGAACCGGTTCCGCCGGAAATCAGCAGATTTAGCCGGGCGCCCGCGGCAACCTCGAGAAAGCGGGCGATCTCCCCAGACAAGTTCTGCTGCTGCACCATCTTGTCGAGCGTCATCTTCTGCTTGGCGAATTTGCGGATCGAGATGGTGCCGCCGTTGAGCACGAGCGGCGGCAGCACGATATTGACGCGGCTGCCGTCGGCAAGCCGCGCGTCGACCATCGGGCTCGCCTCGTCGATGCGGCGCCCGACTGCAGAGGCGATGCGCTGCGCGATATTGGCGACATGCTGAGCATCGCGAAAACGGGCCCCTGTCTTCTCGAGCTTGCCGTGGCGCTCGACGTAAATGTCGAAGGGCCCATTGGCCAAGATGTCGGTGACCTCTTCGTCATCGAGAAAAGGCTCGAGTGGCCCGAGGCCGACCATGTCGTCGGTGAGCTCGGTGGCGAGCGCGGTTTCTTCGATCTTGTTGAGCTGTACGTGCTGCTCTGTCGCGATCTCGCTCACCAGGTTGGCGACTTCCGCGCGCAACATCGCACGCGGCATACGACCTGCCACGGACGGGTTGATCCTGGTCATCAGAACCGTCCCGATCTGCTCCTTGAGCTCACGCAGCACGACCAGATCGGCGACCGGCCCAGGAATCTCTGCCGGCGCCTCAGGTAACAGAATGAGCTCCGGGCCCTGCTTTTCGACTATGCGGAGCCCAAAGCGCGGCCTTCTCATTTCGAGAACCTCCACCATCGGTGCCGTTCGGGCATTCGCCCCGAGACCTCTGCTGCGAGCGCCGCCACCGCTTCGGTGAATCTGCCACGATACGTCGCCATAAACCGCGGCTGGTCGGCCGTAGTGAAGAGCTTCGGCTGGAAGGGGATCACGACCTTCGGACGCACCTCAATGACCTTGGCCATTTCTTCCAGTGTTACAGCTCGGCGACCACCTTCGCCGCTGCGATTGATGACCAGAAGATTCCGATGTTCGGCATCGCCCACGCCGAGGGCAGCGCGCAGCCGCACGGTATCCCGAACCGAGCGCAGTGTTTGATCGGCGACAATGATGCGGAGATCGGCCATGTCGAGAGCCCGACGGTAAGGTGCGGTGGGAATCCGCGGCACATCGGCGATGACGTAGTGGAACTGCGTACGCAAAGCGCCGACGAGCGTGTCGACCGAGTCGGCCGTGAAGTCCACCTCGTCGCGTAGCGGCTCCTCTGAGCTCAGCACAAAAAGACGCTCGCCGTGGACCACCATCGTCCGCTCGAGGAAGACGCTGTCGATTCGAAGCGGGTTAGAGAGAGCCTCGCGCAATCCGAGGGTTGGCTTGAGATTGAGCGTGAGCGCGCAATCGCCGTTCTGCAGGTCGAGGTCGACAAGCGCAATCCGCCGGTTTTGCCGGTCGGCGAGATGGCACGCCAAGTTGACTGCGAGCGTCGTCGTGCCGACACCGCCGCGCGCGCCGACTACCGCAACCATCTTTCCCCGCTTTCGGCTTATCAGGCCGGCTTCGCCTGCAAAGCGCTTTGGAGAAAGGGCCTTGGCCAGCAGTTGCGGGGTCACTGGCTTGACGATATATTCACTAACCCCGGCCTGCACGAGGTCACGATACAGGCCGACGTCATTGCGGTTGCCGAGCGCGATGACAGTCACCCCCGGCTCGCAGACGTCGGCAAGGTCATGCATCCGTGAGGTCGGCAACTCGGCGCCGCTTATGTCGACGATCAGGCTCTCGGGCGACCGCTCCACCCCGAGGTGTTGAATGGCTCTGGCAATGCCTCCGCGCCTGACCGTGGCATCGGCGAACGACAGATGCGACAGGCAAGCTTGCAAAGAGGCTTTGCTCTCTGCGTCGGCTACGAATGCCATCAGCCGAGCCCGTCCCGCGGGTAGCTGGTCCGTCCTGCCAATCGGGGCAGCACTTTGAAGGGGACTCTTGGGCGGCTGAGAGACGTTCATTGCCTGGTCGATGCTGAGATCATGCGTTCCGGCTGCGCCGTAGGCTGATCCGGCAAGCAGCGCGCCATCGACCGTTACTGGGTCTTTACCGCCACCGCTTTGGTGCCGTGAATAACCTCCACGGCCGGTTGTTCGTCGGCAATCACTGTGTTTGGTGGCATGGCGTCAGTTAATGCCGGTGAGACATCGCCGGCCCAGGTCGGCTTGATGCCCGTCGTCCTGCCCGGCCCTGGTGCTGCGGTTGCAAGAATGCCGTCGGCGCTGCTGATGCTGCGCAACGCCAAAGACAGTTTGCCAAGCTCGGTGGCGACATTAATCTTCTCCACCTGCTCGCGTGTCACCTCGAGCGTTACCGTCCGGCCGAAACCGTTACCCGCACCGGCTGGCTTCGAATCGGATGGGTCGACCGCCAAGACGCGCAGGCTCTCGACGACCGTCTCGCTGACCGAGCGGCGGGTCAGTGGCGCATCATTTCTCTTGAAGGTCTGGGTTAGCATGACGTCGACGCGGTCGCCGGGGTACAAGAGACCGGTGCTGGCCCCGCCGGTTGCCACCGGGATCGCGATCGCCCGTGCCCCGGGAGAGAGCACGATCTGCAGAAAATCGCGATCGCCGGGCTTGACGATGACGCCGCGCAAGATAGGGGCGCCGGGCGCAACGCCCACCCGCAGCGCCGCGCCATAGACTTCAGCACGCGCCTGCTCATCGAGGTCCGGCTTGGCGCTACGAGTCGCAACTGGAGGCCGCGGGATTTGACCCGGCTCGGCGGTACCGGCGATCGGCTGCCAAACCACATCCTGAGCGCGCAGCAGCGTGCCGGGGGCGAGCGGCCTGGTCGCTGTGAGGATCTCATTTTTCGGCCCCGCGGTGTCGGCATTGACCCTCTGCGAGAGCGCGCTGAGGTAGAGCACCACCACGACCCCAAGCGAGATCACGAAGAGCACGGTCAGAATCGTCTTGGCGGGCATAGCCGCTTACCTCCCTTTAAGAGGTTCGAAGGATCAATACTATTACGCCGGCTGCAGCAATCGCGGCGCCGTAAGGCACAGTTGACCGCATCGGCGCTGCGGCCGTCGCAACCGGCGGCGTTGCCGGATGTCGCGAGAGGCGCCACTGCGACGGACCGAGTTTTTCTCGCGCGAGAATGGCCAGCGCCAGCGGCGCGCCGCAAAGACTCATCAGGAAGAGAAAGCCGAATAGATCGTGGTGGCCAATAAGCAGTGCCGTAGCGGCTACCAGCTTTGCGTCGCCGCCACCGACAATACCGCGCGAGAAAAGCAAAAATGCGGCCGCGAACACCGCAGTCCCTGCGGCGAGGCTCTGACCGGCCGCGACCGGGTCGTGGACAAGGATCATCCGAACCAAGCCGAGCATGGCGACGACAAGAGCAAGCGCATTGGGAATGCGCCGGGTGCGTATATCGCCATAGGCAATGATTGCGAGTATAGTTATTGCGAAAATCAGGACTATCGTCTGCACCGCGCTGCTCCTGAGCGAGGTCATGATGAGGTGGCAGGTCGGCAACGAGGGATCCCGTTGCCAACCGCCACAAGCTGCATCACCTATTGGCCGGGAGGGGTCGGAACGTTGATGCCAGTGAGAGTACTACCGACTGTATTAAACAGGTGGTTAACACCGCCGCCAAGCGCGGTCGCGCCGACGGCAACGGCGAGGGCGATGAAGACGACGAGCATGGCGTATTCGGTGGCCGTGGCCCCGCGCTCGTCCCTACGAAAGCGATTGAGGAAACCAAGCATGAGAGATTCCTTCTGCAAGTGAGGTCTGGCCCTATGGCCAGTGCACGCCAAAGGCGATCGCAATGCCACTCAGCCGATACCCACCTTAACCGTATTCCATCAATGGGCTGTCCAGTCCGGCGTCAGAAAACCGTCCCTCCATATAATTTTATTAGATTTTGGCGCGATTGCTGGTGAATTCTTAGTTTGCCGGGGGACCGCCTCCCTGATTGGCTCCGTCAGGCTCAACGGGACGGGGGGAATGATGCTTGTGCCCGCAGACGAGTAATGGCGAGGATGCGGCTCCCGGCAGTGGTATTCCGGGATCAGTTACGGCCCGGACGAATAGACGCCAGTTTGGTGGCGCAGCAGACACTGGCGGGCGTAGCCATTATCCCGGAGGCGGAGTTCCAGGAGCACTAGGCTGAAGGGCGTCGCTAACGTTAAGTAAGGTAGCTTGCTAAGCACTCCCGCCGAACGGTTCTGCGCGTACGAACGCTAGCGGATCGCCATGTCGGTGCCGGCGTCGAAGAAGGACAGGGACGTAACCCGCCGCTCTGGACAAGGTTTTGCCAGGGCGGCGCAAGCGGGCTACGCGGAACTCAAGCGGCGATGCCGAGGCTGCGAATTTTCTCGAAGAGTGGCTGGACTTGGGCGCGGTAGGCGGTGGCCGCCGAGCGCGACAACCAGAGCTGCTCGAAGGCGTTTGCCGGGTATTCCGGATATTGCTCGCGGAAGACGGCGGCCACCCGCGCCGCCTCGCTGGTCCGCCCGGCCAGCGACAGAGCGGCCATCAGGAAAAGCTGCGCGGCGCCGTAGCTGGGGTTACGTTCCAGGGACTTCTGGAAAAGCTCGATTGCTGCGTCGGCGCGGCCGAGGAGCAGTTCGGCAAATCCGGCGAAGAAGAACCAGATGCCGTGCTTGCGATCCGTCGGATCGAGGCTCATCGCCCGCTCGATCGCCAATAGCGTCTCGTCGGCCCGACCGAGAAGGGCGGCATTATACCCGGCCCATCCGAGCGCGCTTGCCAGCCCTTGATCCACTGCTAGAGCCTGTTCGAACGCGCGCGACGCCTGCTCCAACTGTCCTGCTGCAGAGTATAGCATGCCTTGAGTGAATTTAGCCAACGCATGCCCGGGCGCCAGTTCCAGCGCGATCGCGACCGCCTCGCGCCCGAGGTCGGAGGCTGCTGCAGCGGCACGGGGATCACCCCACCAGGGTTGGGCGACGAGGTGCTGGCAAGTCAAGGCGAGACCAGTGAGAGCGCCGACATTCCGCGGATCACGCGCGAGCGCGGACAGGAACCACCGTTGTGCCTCTGCCGTATGCTCGGCCCGCATCTCTCCGCGGAGCGCTGTCCTCGCGCGGGAGAGACACTCGTTGACGCCGATCTCGGCGCCGGAGCTGATGGACGCACGGCGGCTCGCCTCCTGTAACAGCAGGACGTGAAGCTCTCGGGAGATCCGTCGGGTGATTTTGGTCTGAATCGGCGCCAGGTCTTCGGGCCTGAACTCGTGCCGACCCGCCCAGAGATATTCCGCCGTCGCCGCGTCCGCGATCCGCATGTTGACCCGCAACATTCCGGGGCCGCTGCGCTGAGCGCTGCCGGTAACGATAAACTCGAAGCCACGCTCGGCCTCCCGCGGGAGGTTCGCCAAGCCGCCCCGCTCTTCCGCTATCGGCTTGAGCGAAAGTCCGCGTCCGTGGCGAAGCAAGTCGGTGACGAGGTCGTCGGTGAAGGCTTCCACCAGATATTGCTGCTCGGGATCGCCAGTCAGATTGCGCAGCGGTGCGACCGCCACGGCGATGCTCGACAGCAGGCAGGGCCATTTTAGCCTCGCGGTTCCCGGGATGGTCACCGCGACCCGATCGCCTCGATCGTCCGGGGCGCGATCCGGCGCGCCGTGGGGCGCGGCAGTAACCCCCGGAATAATCCTAGGGCTCTCGGCCACCCGGCTGAGTGCCTCGGGATCTCCGGCATTGCCTGAACGCGCTATCTCGTTGGCGAGCGCCTGCGTCTCGGCATCGGGGGCGACTCCGAGCTCGCGCTTCAAGATTTCGGCACAGCTCTTGTACTGGCGTAGCGCTTCGCCGCGGCGCCCAGCGCAGGCATAGGCGCGCATCAGCGCGCGCTGACCGAACTCGGAGAGTGGGTCGAGCGCCACTAGCCGGCGGCCCGACTGGATTGCTGCGTCGAGTTCGCCGGCGGCGTCTTGCCTTGCGGTCAACCGATGCAGGATATCGCAGACGAGGGAGAGCGTGCGGTCGCGTTCCGCCGCGAGCCATTCCTGAAACGGCTCAGAATCGATATCGAAATCGGCAAGGAATTCGGCGCGATATAAGTCGGCCGCCGCCTGCAGCTCGGCTCGGTGCTGCGACCGGGACAGCCCTTCAAAACTGTCGAGGTCGACGACCACGTCTTGGATTCGGCAATTGGCGAAGTCAGCGACGAGGTAACGCGCCCCGCTCGGCCCGAGCGCCTTGCGCAGCTCCAGTAGGCAATTGCGCAGGCTGTGGCGCGCCTGTTCCGAGCCCTGATAGGGCCACAGTAGGTCAGCAAGCCGCTCGCGACTGATAGCCTGACCCCCATGCGCCGCTAGGTAACCCAGCAGCGCCCGAGCCTTCTTGGGAACCTTCCCAAGGCGGCAATCGTCGCTCTCGATCACCAGAGATCCGAGAATGTTGATCGACAATGCCATCAGGATTATCCTAATGCAAAGAAAAGGTTCTTCCCGGTCGATCGCGGCAGTGGAGCATCGATCGACCTTCAGGGATAGTCAAGCGACTTCGGGTCGCGAGGCTAACGATCGGTAGCCCAGCTTTCGGGCACCGTCTCCGACCCGTTCCCGATATGCAACAATCTTTTCCTCGAGCATCCGACATATTGCGCTGTACCCGCGCGCTCGCAAGGGCGGCAACAGATCCTGGTACATGATTGCGCGATGACCGGTCGGCGTTGGGACCGCCTCATCCCAGAGCTCAATCGGGGTCAAGCTCGGACCGAACGCCGACGTCTGATCGACGCCCGCTGCCAGCAGCTCGAGCCGGGTCCGCAGACATTTCTCACAACGCCCGCAGTTGGCGCCATCTTTAAGGCGCGCGGGGCAGACACGCAGTGCCGCTAGCGCCGTCGGCCAGCTGGCGAGGTCACGCACCTTCTCGAGTCGCGAAAAGCGTCCACCATCGTGGATGACGGCGACGCGCTGACTTGAGAACAGGCGGTCGACCGCCGGATGCGAGCCCATCGGAACGGAATTGGCCACGTGATGCGACGCAGCGATGAAGAGGAAGGCCGGCCCTAGGGTCGCCGAGTGACCGACCGCAGCCAGGGCCGCGCCATTGTGGCGATACGTCCAGAAATCCGGTTTCGAGGGTAGGTGGCGCAGATTGGTGCGACACGGCACGAGCTGCACCCCGGTCTCCGCGGCCACCGGCTCGAGGCGCCGCAGGGCCATATCAAAACGCTCATTTTCGGAATCGCATGCCCGCTTTCCGATGTCGAAGCCGTGGATAAACAGAGCCTCACGGATATATGCCGGATCGCCTTGGCGGTACAGACGCCGATTGTGCATCAGCATGTGCAGCCCGTCGACGCCTCCCGACAAGCAGGAGACAGCGTACCGCGGGGCCGTCATCTCGCCACTTCTTCCCCGGGCCAGGGTCTCGATTGTCGGAGGGTGAGGCGGCATCCCGCCCCAGCTTGCCCACCAGGCGTAGGCGGTGCGCAGCCCCTCGGTCAGCATTGGGCACGGCCGGCCCTCGATTCGTACCCTTGCTTCCCCATGCACGGCAGCGAGCGGAAAGCACGCAGCCAGGAACGCGTCCGCACACGGCTCCTCAAGCTGACGCGCATCCCTGAACGCGCTGTCAGGACTTTCGAAGTTGAGTACCTGCGTGGGGTACGCCTGATCCTCCCACTCGATAATGGCTGAGTTTATCCTCGTGTCCGCGACGGCGGTGGCCAAATTGCGAATGATCATCGAGGTCAGTCCGGGCCGACACGCAACAAGCTTGAGCGGCTTCGCGTCCCTTAGCCGACGCGCCGTCAAAAAAGCGTCCAGATCAGTGTCAGAAGGGGGCGGGTTCGCAAATCTTTTGGTTAAGAGCATCGGGCTTTCGGCTGACAAATCGCCCGGCCGGCGACGCCGGCCCTGGGGCGAGGCGCGGCCCGTCGGACTGTGCGGTTGCCGCTTGCCATGCGACTTGCCGCCGTATACCTCCGGCAAGGATTGGCGATGAAAAAGAATGTGCCCAGCCGTGCGGAGAAAACTTCATGAGCGATGAACTTCCGACTGCCGCTCGCGTGTCGGATCCAGGCATTCGCGCGCTCTACCGTCTGGAAAATCGTTGGCAGGCCTGGCTCGACGTCGAGGCCGCACTTGCCAGGGCTCAGGCGGAGCTCGGTATCATCCCGCAGCCGGCGGCGGACACGATCGCGCGCGCGGCCCGGCTGGAATTGCTCGACCGGGCGCGTATCGACGAGGGGTTGGCGCGCACCGGCCATACCATCGTGCCCCTCGTCTGGGAGCTCAGCCGGGTCGTCGGTGAGCTGCATGGCGGATGGGTGCATTGGGGCGCGACGACGCAGAACATCACCCAAACGGGCGACCTTTTGGTGCTGCGCGAGGCCCACCGGGTATTCCTGCGCCTGATCGCGGGCGCGCTCGCCGCGATGGCCGATTTGGCCGATCGCGGCGCCGAGATGCCGATCGCCGGGCGCACCCACGGCCAGCACGCCGTACCCGCGACCTTCGGCTACAAGCCGGCGGTGTGGATCGACGAGATGATCCGCCATGTCGAGCGCTTGCGCCAGGCCGCGCCGCGCATCTTTGTCGCGATGCTCGGCGGCGGCGCGGGTACTTATGCCTCGCTCGGCGCGCAGGGGCCGGCGGTCCAAGCCGGTATCGCCAAGGCGCTCGGCATGCTGCCGATGACGGTGCCAGCGCGCACGCTCGGCGATCACCTGGCCGAGAACATCTGCCTGCTCGGACTGTTGGCCGCGACCTGCGGCAAGATCGCCCGCGAGATCTACACCTTGATGAAGACCGAGTACGGCGAGGTCGAGGAACCGGTGCCCCCCGGCACGGTCGGCAGCTCGACGATGCCGCAAAAGCGCAATCCCAAGCTCTGTCAGGACATTATCGCTGCTTCGGCGGAGGTCCGCGCCGCCGTGCCGCTGGCCTTGGAGGCGATGCAAACCGAGCACGAGGCCGATCGCACGACGAGCCTCGTTATGGAGGCGGCCGAGGCGCGGGCCTGCATTGCTACAGGAGACATGCTCACCCGCCTCGTCGAGGTGTTGAAGGGGTTGCGGCTCGATCCGGCGCGGATGCGCAAAAACCTCGATCTCGGCGGCGGGCTGATCATGGCCGAGGCCGTGATGCTCGACCTTGGCGCCGCGATCGGCCGGCAGCACGCGCACGACGTCGTCTATGACGCCGCGCAGGCGGCGTTTGTCGAAGGCCGTCCGTTCGGCGCCCTACTAGCGGAAGACCCGCGGGTGACCACGCATCTCGATGCGAAGGCGATCGATAAATTGCTCGACCCCACCGCCTACACCGGCCTCTGCGCCGAGATGGCGCGCAAGGCGGCCGTCCGGGCGCGGGCCACCGCCGCTGACATTGCCCGGGATGCCGCCACGACTTAGGATTGCCGTTTCGAAGACCGGCAGCGGGGCATACTCCATGAACATCGGCGCTTCGATCTTCTTTACCGAATATTCGATCTCCCCGACCGAGCTCGGGGCGGCACTCGAAGAGCGCGGCTTCGACTCGCTTTGGGTAGCTGAACACTCGCACATCCCGGTCACACGCCGCTTCAACGTGCCGACCGGCGGCGAGCTGGAGCGGCAGTACTACGACGTGATGGATCCGTTCGTCACGTTGAGCGCGGCGGCGGCCGCAACCAGGCGGCTCAAGCTCGCCACCGGCGTGTGCTTGGTAATCCAGCGCGACACGATCCAGACCGCAAAGCTCGTCGCCTCGCTCGATCAGGTCTCGGGCGGGCGTTTCATCTTCGGCATCGGCGGCGGTTGGAACGCCGAGGAGATGGAGGATCATGGCACGGTCTACGAGACCCGGTTCAAGAAACTGCGCGAGCAGATCGAGGCGATGAAGGCGATCTGGACCAAGGAGAAGCCGGAATATCACGGCGAGATCGTTGATTTCCCGCCGATGATGACCTGGCCCAAGCCGGTGCAGAAGCCGCACCCGCCGGTCATCGTCGGCGGCGCCTTTCGATATGCGGCCCGACGCGCGATCCGCTATGGCGACGGCATCATCCCGCAAGCCTCCACCGCCGGCTCCGGCGAGGCCGAAGAATTCCTGCCGCGCTTCCGGCGGATGGCGGAGGAGGCCGGCCGCGATCCGAGGTCGTTGTCGGTGACGCTCGGCGGCGCGCCCGAAGACCCGGATCAGCTGAAACGGTACCGCGATCTCGGCGTGGCGCGGATGAATGTGCGCCTGCCGCCGGCCAAGGCAGACGAGATCCTGCCGATCCTGGATCGCTGGGCCAAACTGATCCCGCAGCTCAAGTAAAGGAGGCCGACTACATGCCCAAAATCGAACAATACGCCGCCCGCGGGGTGTATGACCCGCCGGCCTATGCTCAGGCCGTCAAGGTGACGGGAGCCGAGACGATTCTCTACCTCGCGGGCCAGGTCGCCTATGACGACAAGGGTGGTGTCGCCCATCCCGGCGACTTCAAGGCGCAGGCCCGCGCCTGCCTACAGGCGGTTAAGGCCCAGGTCGAGGCCGGTGGCGGCACGCTGGCAAACATCGTCAAACTCAACACCTATGTGACCGACATTCGCCACCGGGTCGATTGGGGGCCGATCCGCGAGGAGTTCTTCGGCAAGAAATCGCCGGCGAGCACGATGGTCGGGGTCGCCGCGCTGGCCCTGCCCGAGTTCCTGATCGAGGTCGAAGCGATCGCCGTCCTTTGAGCCTCAGGTCTGCTTGAAGCAGCGCGTCGCGTTCTCCCAGAAGAGCTTGCGTCGCATCTCCTGCCCGAGGCTCGACCATTCGAGGATCTTGTCGATCGAGTGGGGGAACCACGATTCGTAGTGCGGATAGTCCGAGCCGAACATCAGGACCCCGTCGCCCAGCGCGCCGGTGACCATGTTGAACATCGGCTCGTGCTCGTGCGCCTCGATGTTGCAGAACACCCGCCCGGCGGCGAAATGCTCGCTCGGCAGGTGTTTGAGCTTGGCGGTGCGGCCGACGTAACTGACCTGCTCGTCCATGCGCCGCACCCAGAACGGCAGCCAGCCGAAGCCGCATTCGAGCACGCAGAGCCGCAGGCCGGGATACCCGTCCAATATGCCGCCGGCGAGAAAGCCGGCCATGAACCGCATCGCCCCCCAGGGATGCGAGCAGAGCCGCGCCAGGTAAACATTGTCCCACATGTCCTCGTAGCCGGGGAAATAGGGCGGCGACCACGTAAAGCTGTGATGCACGATCGCCAGATCGTGCTCGTCGGCAGCGCGCCAGATCGGCTCGAGATCGGGGTGATCGACCGGCCGGTCGTTGTCGAGCAAGGGCTGCACCGCGACCGCCCATTTCGAGTTGCCCCATTCGCGGATCTCGCGCACCGCCTCGCCGACATCGCGCGTCGAGGCGACGATCGGGCCTTTGAGCCGGTCCGGGTACGGCCCGCAGAATTCGTGCATGAAGCGGTGATAGGCGCGGATCAGCCCGATTTCGAGCGACACGTCGGGCAGCCCGACGACGCTCGTCCACACCGAAGGGACGAGGAAATGCACGTCCGAGCCTTCCGCGTCCATGTCGAGGACACGGTTGTCGGAGCGGTCGTCGACCACCCCCGGGCTCGGCCGCCTTTCGCCGCGCCACACCCGGCCGTCGGCCGATCCGGGTCGCGGCTCGGCCTCGCCCAGGGTGCGCTCGTAGGCCTTGTGGGCAAAGCTGTAGGTGTGGCGGATGCCGCCATCGACGCTGCGCGATTTGATCGCACGGCGATAGGGCGCCAAATCGTCAAGGCGCGGGCGAAAGCCGGGGTCGACGTATTTCTCAAGTACATCCGCACCCGGGTCGATATGCGTGTCGGTGTCATAGATGCGGAAGCCCTCCTTCATTCCTCGTCTCCTCATTTGAGCTGATCGGCGACCTTGTCGAGCCCGGCCTGGACGCACGGCTCGTCGACGCCCGGCGAACCGGAGACGCCGACCCCGGCGATGACGTCGTCGCCGAGTTTGACCGGCAATCCGCCGGGAATGGCGATCACATTCGGCAAGGTCACCTGCTGGTGGACGACCGGGTCGTTGTCGGCGAAACGCTTGGCGTAGGCGGTGGTCGAGGTGCGAAAGCTGCGCGCGGTATAGGCCTTGCGCCGAGCATTCTCCATCGTGTGCGGGCCGGCGTTGTCGGCGCGCATCGCGACGATGACTTCGCCGGCACGGTCGACCACGACCGCCGAGACCGCGTAGCCCTTGGCTGCACAGCTGTCGATCGCGGTCTCCGCGATCGTCTTGGCCATCGCATAGGAGAGATCGCGGTGGGTCAGCAGTTGCGCCTGCGCCAGCGGGACGACAGCGCAAGCGGCACCGATCAGGACGAGACGAAGCAAGAGTGCCGGCATCGCGTTCCTCCCTTAGCTCGACAATGGCACGCCCTCGATCGTGATACGATGCAACAGGCGGCGCTCGCCGTGATAGTCGTTGACCGCGAAGTGCCAAGTCGAGCGATTGTCCCAGAAGGCGAGCGAGCCTTCTCGCCAACGGAAGCGACAGGTGAACTCCGGCCGGACCGCGTGCCGGTAGAGGTAGTCGAGCAATGGCCTTGATTCCTCGTCGGTCCAACCGTTGAAGCGCAAGGTGAAACCGGGGTTGACGTAGAGCGCCTTGCGGCCGGTCTCCGGATGGCGAATGACGACGGGATGGATGGCGTCCTGTGTGGCGAGCTCGGGGTTGCCGATGCGGCTCTTGAGGTCGCCGCGCCGGGCATGGGCCTCGGCGCCAAAGACGTGCCGGCTCGAATGCAATGCCTTGAGCCCGTCGAGGGTCGCCTTCAGCCCGTCCGACAGCGCGTCATAGGCGGCGTACATGCTGGCGAACAAGGTGTCGCCGCCCATCGCCGGCACCTCGCGGGCGTAGAGCATCGAGCCCATCGCCGGCGCCAGATCGTAGCAGTGGTCGGTGTGCCAGCCATTACCGATATTCTGCCGCTGCTCCGGCTCCTTGCGCACCTCGGCGACCATCGGATGGCCGGGCACGGCGGCGAAGAAGCGGTTGACGTCGATGCCGCCGAAGTGCCGGGCAAAGGCAAGATTCTGGTCCGGCGTCAGGCGCTGGTCGCGGAAGAAGATGACGCCGTATTCGCCGAAGGCATGGCGGATCTCGGCCAGCGCCGGTTCTGCCGCCGGTGTCGCCAGATCGACACCGCCGATCTCGGCGCCGAGTGCCGTCGAAAGTGGCGTCACCCGAATGTGGTCGTACGTCATGGTTCTCTCCCTTCGACCTCAAATCACCGCGACCAATCGAACTCGGCATCCGACCCGGCGAGCAACTCGGGCATGCAGCGCCGTGCGATCTGCGCGTGCTGGACCCGAGAAACCTCGACGCGGTAACGGCGCCGCAGGACGGCCGCTAGCGCCGGATCGACCGCCGCGAGATGGCGCGAGACGAGCTCGGCGACCTGGCGCGAGAACGGGCCGGTCTGCTGCTCGATATAGATCACCCGCAGTGCCCCTTCGGGCTCCGACTCGCGCTGCAAACGTTCGCCGAGCCATCGGTCGACGACCTCGAGGCCTTGCATCGGGTCGCCCCGGATGGGGTCCCGGCCGTAGAGCCCGTCGAACACATAAAGTTCTTCCGGTGCCCGTCGTGCTCCGGCGATCGCGTCGACGGCCGGCATCCCGCCGCCCGAATGGGCTGCGAGAATAAGCCGGTCGACCGCAAGGGTGCCCCGGCCCATCGCCTGGGCAAAACGAAAGAGGCCATAGTCCACCAGCCGATCCATGCCGCCCGTGAGCAGGGCGGGGAAATCGTACCACGTATACCTCAGCCAGTTGCCGCGGGGGAGGAGCGCGATCGTCGGACGCTTCCGGCCGGACAGATCGAGACCGCTGCTCGCCGCCTTTTCGGCGAGCGGCATGACGCTACCCTGCCGCGAAAACCCGTGCAGAAAAACGACGACGTCGACGGAGGTCGCCGCGAGCGAGATCTCGTTCCACCGCAGAAACAAATCCGGCTGGGTCCCGGCATGAGGCCGCAGCACCGCCGTGTCGGCGAGATAGGCCTCGCCCGGCGCGACGCCGTCGCCCGATCGGGTGAGTTTCAGGTCGTCCATCCCTGCTCTCAAGGAGAAACTTCCGATGCGTCGCCGAATTTGCCCGGTCGAGCGGCAATAAGTCCTTCGACATCAGACATTTGACAATCCTTGCTCAGGCCGGTGCTGAGGGAGCCTTGCAGGGAGGCGAAACCGAGCTCTGAGGGAGGCAGCAGGGACCACTTTCCGGCGCTGACATGATCTGGTCGGAGGCGATCAGGCTGATCGCGCCCGAACCATCCCAATAAACATACTACGCCCCGATCTTGACCTCAAAATGGCGACGTGCATGACCTGCGGAGCGCGGAGCCTTGCAAAATCGGCGAGGAACCCCATTTCAGCCATGTCGACTTCTTCATGGTTCGGCCTGCCTTCCCGAGCGCGAATGAGCGCCGGACCGCTTCCCGTTCGATGTGGTGGTGGGACCCGCCGTTCGCTCGTGAGCGGCGGCGATTTCTCGATTATGCGAAGGGCTAAAATGGCTATCGGAACCGTGAAGTGGTTCAACTCCCAAAAAGGCTACGGCTTTATTCAACCGGAGGACGGGTCGAAAGATGTGTTCGTTCACATTTCGGCTGTCGAGCGCTCCGGTATCGGCAACCTGCACGAAGGCCAGAAGCTGAGCTTCGAGCTGGAACGCGGTAATCAGGGCAAGACCTCCGCGGTCAATCTGCGGCAAGTCTAGCCGCCGGCGAGGGAGGAGCCCCCGATCCGCCGGGCTCCTCTCTTCCCGCGGGCGTGAAGGCGGAACACAAGCCATTGGAGAGGCGTCCCGGTCATGCTGGTCTTCGTGCGCGACAACGACATCAATGGCGCCCTGCGGGTGCTCAAGAAAAAAATGCAGCGCGAGGGCACCTTCCGCGACATGAAGCGGCGCAGGGCCTACGAAAAGCCATCGGAACGCCGTGTCCGCGAGAAGGCCGAAGCGATCCGGCGCCACCGCAAGATGCTCCGCAAGCGGCTCGAGCGGGAAGGCTATTGATCGGTCCCGGCAGCTGCAGCAATGGACTACCCGTATATCACACCGCCGCTCCCGTCCGAATACTACCGCCGCCACGCGGCGCGGGTCCGGCAACTGGCCGGCGAAGCCACGACAGCTGCGGTCAAGCAGCATTTACGGGAGGTCGCGCTCGAATACGAACGGCTGGCCGAACGCGCCGATAACGGCACGGCGCCGAGTCGTCCGTGACCGCCGCGGCGAATGGCGGCAAGCATCGGGCGCCCATACTGCGCGGCGCTCGGGAGAGCTGAACATGGCACCACATAAGTTTGCGATTGGACAGACCGTCCGCTTCTCACCCGATCGGAACCAAGAGACTACGGTCCGGGGGAGTTTCAAGATCGTTCGCTTGCTGCCCGAAGCGGCCAGCATTCTCCAATACCGCGTGAAGAGCCAGCTGGATGGCCACGAGCGCGTCGTGCGCGAAGACCAGCTCGCGCGATCATGAGGAGCAAAGCTCGATGCCGACCATGTCGCTGAAGGTCACGCGTCTGCCGTCGAGCGCCGCTGATCACCGCCCTCCCGAGCTTGTCCAACCGCTGTTCCGGGGTACCGGCGACTCGGATTACCTGTGTGGTAATTGCGGTTCGGTCATGGCAGCGAGCCTGGGACCGACCCAGCGCGTCATCGTCGACAAGGCAATTTGCTCCGCCTGCGGGGCAGAAAACGAGTTCCCGGTTCACCTGCGGGCATGATCCTCGACCTGTTGATCATCGAGCGGCATCGGAATGCCGAAAATACACCCCCACGCCGAGGCGAGCTATCGCGTAATCCCGCTTGACAACGGGTCATTCGGCGTCGAGGTCAGCATCCCCGACAGCAATCCGACAACGGTCAGCATGTTCAAGACCGAAGCGGATGCCGAGGCCTGGATCGCCGAGCATCGGCGCCAGGTGCAGTCCCAAACGGGGTCCGGCGGCTGGTTTCGCCGGCCGAGCGGCCGCGGCCGCTAGCGTCGGCAGGATCGCTTAGATTTAGCATCTGGCCGACGGATGCGGCGTTCCGAGATCGTGCGCCGCGGATCGAGCGGATCGACGGCGCCGACCAGATCGTGGTCGAGGCGGAGGCGGATCAGATCCTCTCCGGGATCGGCCTGATCTCGAACGCCGGCGCGCGGGTTCGAGGTCCCCGAGACCATCTCCGCTGAGGGGCGCTTCGAAGACGTGCTCCACGGCGGGTACGACCCCGAGCAGCACCTCGAGGACATAGAACTCGATGGGGTGGCCGGTGAAGTCCTCTATCCCTCGCAAGGGCTCTTTTACTTCAAGGTGGCGGCCCCGCTGCTGATGTCCGCCATCTTTCGCGCCTACAACGACTGGCTCGCCGAGTTCTGCCGCACGGATCCCGCCCGCCTCAAGGGCATCGCAATGATCAACCTGGACGACGTCCAGGACCGGATCAAGGAGCTGGAGCGCCGCCCGGCTGGGCCTAAATCCGCATGGCCGGTGCGGCAAACGTGGCGGGGGAGGGGCCAAGCGGTGTCGCCGATCATGGTCTTCTATCTTCCGATATCATGGTGGGGCGGCGCTGGCCCGCGGCCAGGAAACAGCGCTGACGATCATGATAGGCTCTCCGGCGACACCGCCCCGCGTCCACTAAAGTTTCGGATTCAGGAGCTATTGGCCGAGCCAGGCATCCTCGAAGCGCCAGCCATTGAACAGGCTGTTGACCATGATTGTGATCCCGTGCACCGCCGGCGATCGGCAGGTCCCCAGACGGTAGTTGAAGATCATCGGCCGCGCCGCGTCCTCCGTCAGCCGGCGGTCGATCTCCCAGACCAGCTGCTTGCGTTTTGTCTGGTCGGTCTCGATCGACTGCTGCACGTACATCTTCTCGAGCTCCGGGTTGCAATAGTTCGTGTAATTGCGCTCCGAGCCGCAGGCGTAGTGCTCGAAGAAATAGGCGTCGGGATCGTCGACTCCGCTGCCTGACAGGTTGGCGCCGACCATGTAGTCCTTGCGGGCGATCTTCGGGAACCAGTTCGCCGTCTCGACGGCATCGAGCTCGCCGTCAATGTAGATCTCCTTCATCTGGTCGATCAGAATAATCGCCGGGTCGCGGTATTGCGCGATGTTGCGCGTCGCGACCTTGACGGCGAGGCGGTGGTCAGGGCCATAGCCATGCTTCTCCATGAGCTTGCGCGCCTGGGCACGATTGGCCGTGACATCGGGCCCATAGCCCGGCAGTGTCACGAGAATTTCGGGCGGCAATCCCCACAGGCCGGCGGGCGGTGACTGCATCGCGCCGTTTATGTCACCCTGCCCCTCGGCGATGATGTCGAGAAAGCTCTTGCGGTCGATCGTCAACTGCATCGCCCGTCGGATGTCGGGTTCGTCGAACGGCGCTGCATCCCGGTTAACGAGCAGGTTCATCGCCACCGGTGTCGGCGTCATCTCGCAGATCGCATTCGGCGCCTGGCTCTGGATGTCGCGCATCGACTGCAAGGTGACCTCGTAGGGAAAACTCATGTCGAATTTGCCGGCGATAAACGCGAGCGTCTGGGTGGACCGGTTCGGGATGATCGTCCAGTCGACGCCATCGAGGTACGGCCGACCCGGCTTCCAGTAGTCCGGGTTCTTGACCACCCGGATGTACTCGTTGGGCTTGAATTCGGCGAATTTGAAAGGCCCCGTGCCGATTGGATGGCTGCGCATGTCGTGTGGGTTGACATGGCACGGATAGACCGGCGAATCACCTGAGGCCAGCAACGCGAGAAATGCCGGCTGCGGCCGCTTCAACACAAACGTTGCAGAATAATCGCCGCCGGGGACGATTTCGTCGAGGTTGCGGTACCAGGCTTTGCGCGGGTTGAGCCGCAGCTTGTCCTGCGATTTGCCGAGCAGCATGTCCCAAGTGCACTTGACGTCCGCGGCGGTGAACGGCTTGCCGTCGTGCCATTTGACGCCCTGCCGCAGGTTGAAGGTGAGCCTGGTGTGGTCCTCGTCCCACGACCAGCTTTCGGCCAGTTCCGGCTGGATAAATTCCGGCCGATTCTGCTTCTCGTCCTGTTTGAACAACACCAGGTTGTTGAAGACGCCCATCATCGGCGCCACGGTCGAGATCGTCGCTTCCTCGTGGATCGACATGCTCGCGGGGCTGTCACGATGAAAGAATTTCAGGATCCCGCCGGTTTGCTGGGCAGCGGCGGGCCCCAAGGGCAACCCAAGGGTGGCGCAAATCATCAGCGACAAGGTCAAAAATCGCCTCACCATCAACATCCCTTTCCAAATGCGGCGGCGTCACTGCCAAAGCTGTCAATGCTTCGCGCCGGCCGGCAATCATAATGCGCCGATTGCGACCGTTCGTGTGACAACGAGGCTCGGCCCAGGTGGACCCTGAGCCGACTTTGACGGTGGCGGGGCGCGGATCACCAACCGCGCTCATCTTGACGGCGATGGGCCGATTGCCAAAGGTGCTGCCCGCGATCAAGGTGAGAGAAAGGAGATGCCGATGCTGCCGCTCGTTCTCTCGTCCGACTCTCACGTGTTCGAACCGCCTGATCTGTGGCAGACCCGCATCGATAAGGCGTTCCGCGATCGGGCGCCGCGGATCGAGCGGATCGACGGCGGCGACCACGTCGTGGTCGAGGCGGATCAGATCCTCTCCGGGATCGGCCTGATCTCGAACGCCGGCGCGCGGTTCGAGGCCCCCGAGACCCTCTCCCCCCAGGGGCGCTTCGAAGACGTGTTGCGCGGCGGGTACGAGCCCCAGCAGCATCTCGAGGATATGGAGCTCGACGGGGTGGCGGGCGAAGTCCTCTATCCGAGCCAAGGGCTCTTTTACTTCAAGATGGCGGACACGCCGCTGATGTCCGCGATCTTTCGCGCCTACAACGACTGGCTCGCCGAGTTTTGCCGCACCGATCCCGCCCGCTTGAAGGGCATCGCTATGATCAACCTCGACGACGTTCAGGACGGGATCAAGGAATTGGAACGCACCGCTCGCCTCGGCCTCTCCGGCGCGATGATCACCGAGTATCCAGCCGAGGACCGGCGCTACGACCAGCCCGAGTACGAGCCGTTCTGGGCCGCCGCCGCCGCACTCGACCTGCCGCTCAGCCTACACACCGCGACGCGGCGGCAGGGCAAGATCCGCGGGGCCGGCCCGGGAACGCTGCGCGACGCCAGCAGCCGCGCGACCAAGGCGTTCTATCCGGCATTGTCGATGTGCGACATGATCTTCTCCGGCGTCTTCGAGCGGCATCCGCGCCTGACCCTGGCCATCGTCGAGTTCGAGCTGGCCTGGGCGCCGAACGTGCTCTCTTCCATGGACTACACCTACCGCGAGCGCCGCGGCGAGGCGATTTACCGGTTCAAGGACGGCATGCTCCCGAGCGACTTCTTCCACCGCAACGTCGTCCTGAGCTTTCAGGAGGATGCCATCGGTATTCGCCTGCGCGACGTCATTGGCGTCGACAAAATGATGTGGGGCTCGGACTATCCGCACAGCGAGTCGACGTTTCCCCAATCGCGCAAGATCTTGGCGGAGATCTTGGCCGGGGTGCCTAAGGACGAACAGGCCAAGATCGCCGGCGGCAACACCGCCCGCGTCTACCATTTTGACGTGGCGAGGCTGACCGTCCCTGCTTGAAACGCCAATCTCTGCGCGGATCGACGAGTTCGGCGTGCGTGCGCTGCGAATCTGCGCATTGTCGCATTTCACCAGCTGCGCGTGGCAGCTGCGGCCCGAAGGCAATAACAACGGCTATTGCAATCCTCGGATCGAGGCCGTTTACGGCTTTACCTGTTGCAGCCGCGGCTTAACCTCATCGAAGTCGATCACACCATTCCAATAATCAATGATCACGTCCCGGTTGAGGTCAATCCAGCGACTGACGAGCGCGACATCAGGGGCCGGCAAGCTGCCCGGCACAATTTCATGTGGCTGCGGTCGCACGGCTATCGACGGAGCGGTGCGCCAGGAGCCGCGACCGCCATGAAGAGTGCTGACTTTGACCCGCACATCGTGCGGATAACCGTCGTTTTCGGTAATCCACACCGCCATCGGCAGCCCAGTCAAGCGCGGCGGCAGCTTCACTTTTGCCCAATCCTCCGCCACGGCCTCCGTAGTGGTCGTATCTTTAAGATCGTCTGTCATATCCACGTAGCGGCCGCTCCCCGACCGCTTTGACTTATTGGGCATGGCCGAGGGTGTCAAGAAGGGTTTTTGCCGATTCCAGGTCGGCCGTCTCGAACCCTTCGCTGAACCGGTCGTAGACGGGATCCAGAAGCGCCAGCGCATCGGCCGGACGGCTCGGGTCGCGCAGCAGGTGGGCAAGGCTCGCGGCGGCGCGCAGGCCGAGCTGGGCATCCGCAAGCGAAATCGGGGTCGAACTGCAGCGTTCATCCATGCTGCGACGCTAAAATACGCCGACCGTCATCGAGCAGCATATCGCTGACCCACGCCCCCTGCATCACGTCCGCTTGCACCCTGCGCCCGGCCTGTCGGATGCGGCGGGTGATTTCCTGCATTGTCTTGACGACTTCCGGATGGTCGGGCTGGCCGGGATAGCCAAGACTTTGGGCAAAATCGTTT
>Ga0074045_10001125_pt1 | contig 26049 bp, 26 predicted proteins | sample BogForMeECP23OM2_FD_94442 | JGI IMG/M metagenome (GOLD analysis project Ga0074045, IMG submission 94442) | Bog forest soil microbial communities from Calvert Island, British Columbia, Canada - Bog Forest MetaG ECP23OM2 | ecosystem: Environmental > Terrestrial > Soil > Wetlands ... | reverse complement strand
CTCGACTTCTTTGGCGACATGCTCGAGAGCATTCGCAGCTTCGATCCGCTGACCCAGCGTTCGACCGGCAAGCTCGATCAGGCCGCACTCCGGCCGGTCAGCGAGGTATTGCTCGACGATACCGCGATCCGGCGCTTCCGATCGCGCTACCGCGAGCAGTTCGGCGCCACCGGCACCGACGACCCGCTCTATGAATCGGTCAGCGCCGGCCGGCGCTATGTCGGCATGGAGCATTGGCTGCCGCTCTATTACGAGCAGCTGGAGACCTTGTTCGACTACCTGCCCGGCGCCGGGGTGTCGTTCGACCACCAGGCGGACGAGGTCCGCGACCATCGTCTCGAGGCGATCGCCGATTTCTACGCGGCGCGCCACAACGTCACCGGTGCTGCGCGCGCCGGCGCGCCGATCTATCGCCCGGTCCGACCGGCGCAGCTATACCTCGACAACCTCGAATGGCAAGCAGCACTGCGCGGTCGGCCCTTGGTCCGACTGTCGCCCTTCGCCTCGCCGGAAGGCGACGGCGAGAGGTTCGACGTCGGGGCTCGCCCGGCGCGCAATTTCGCCGCCGAGCGCGCCGATCCGAACGTCGTGTTGTTCGAGGCGGTGCGAGATTACCTGGAAGCAGAGCGCAAAGCCGGTCGGCGGACGGCGGTCGCCGCCTTCAGCGAGGGCTCCGCCGAGCGGCTCCTCAGCGTGCTGCGCGAGCGCGGGGTTTCCGACCTGAGGCGGATCGCCGACGGCAATGCCCTTGCAAAGCTGCCCATCACGGCGGTCGGGCTCGCGGTATTGCCGATCGAGCAGGGCTTCGCGACCGGGGAGTTCGTGTTGCTCGGCGAGCAGGACATCCTCGGCGACCGCCTGGCGCGGATCCCGCGCCGGCGGCGCAATCTCGACCAGTTCATCGCCGAGGTAAACAACCTGTCGCCGGGCGATCTCGTCGTCCATGCCGATCACGGCATCGGCCGCTACGAGGCTCTGGAGACGATCGATGTCGCCGGCGCGCCGCATGACTGCCTGCGCGTGCTCTATGCCGGCGACGACAAACTGTTCGTCCCGGTCGAGAACATCGAGGTGCTGTCGCGCTTCGGCTCCGAGGATGCGGGGGTGCAGCTCGACCGGCTCGGCGGGGTTGCCTGGCAGTCGCGCAAGGCACGGGTCAAGAAGCGCATCCGCGACATCGCCGGCGAGCTGATCCGCGTCGCCGCCGAGCGACAGCTGAGGCCCGGCGATGTGGTGACGCCGCCAGAAGGGATCTACGAGGAGTTTGCCGCCCGTTTTCCGTATCCCGAGACCGAGGACCAGCTGACCGCGATCGCCGACACCCTCACCGACATGGCGTCGGGCAAGCCGATGGACCGGCTGATCTGTGGCGATGTCGGCTTTGGCAAGACGGAGGTGGCATTGCGCGCCGCCTTTATCGCGGCGATGGCCGGCTCGCAGGTCGCGGCGATCGTACCGACGACCTTGCTGGCCCGGCAGCATTACCGCAGCTTCACTGAACGCTTCGCCGGCCTGCCGTTGCGCATTGCGCAGCTGTCGCGGCTGGTCGCCGCCAAGGAAGCGCGTGAGGTCAAAAAGGAACTCGCCGACGGCCGCCTCGACATCGTCATCGGCACCCATGCGCTGCTCGCCAAGGATGTTCGGTTCGCCCATCTCGGGCTGCTCGTCGTCGACGAGGAGCAGCATTTCGGCGTCGCACAGAAGGAAAAACTGAAGCAGCTCAAGGCCGACGTCCATGTGCTGACGATGACTGCGACGCCGATCCCGCGCACCCTGCAATTGGCATTGTCGGGCGTGCGCGAGATGAGCATCATCGCCTCGCCGCCCATCGATCGCCTGGCCGTACGCACCTTTGTCATGCCCTACGACCCGGTGACGATCCGCGAGGCGATCATGCGCGAGCGCGACCGCGGCGGGCAGATCTTCTATGTCGTGCCGCGGATCGCGGATCTCGACGAGGTACGCGAGCAGCTGCGCGAGATCGTGCCCGAGATCAAATACGCGGTGGCGCACGGCCGCATGGCACCCAGCGAGCTCGAAGCGGCGATGACCGCGTTCGACGAGCGCGCGTATGACCTATTGCTGTCGACCAACATCATCGAGAGCGGCCTCGACATCCCGTCCGCCAACACGTTGATCGTGCATCGCTCGGACATGTTCGGGCTGGCTCAGCTCTACCAGCTGCGCGGCCGCATCGGGCGAGCCAAGGTCCGCGCCTATGCCTATCTGACCCTGCCGGAGAAGAAGAAGCTGACGGCGACGGCGCAGCGCCGGCTCGAAGTGATGCAGACATTGGACAATCTGGGTGCCGGGTTTCAGCTGGCGAGCCACGACCTCGACATCCGCGGCGCCGGCAATCTGCTGGGCGACGAGCAGTCGGGTCACATCCGAGAAGTCGGGATCGAGCTCTACCAGCACATGCTCGAAGAGGCGGTCGCCGCCGCGCGGACCGAGGGCGGCGACGAGGCGGCACCCGAAGAGTGGAGCCCGCAAATCACGATCGGCACACCCGTGCTGATCCCGGAGGGCTATGTCGCCGATCTCGGCGTGCGCCTCGGGCTCTACCGGCGCATTGCCGCACTCTCCGATCGGCGCGAGATCGACGGCTTTGCCGCCGAGCTGATCGACCGCTTCGGGCCATTACCATCCGAGGTCGAGAATTTGCTCGAGATCATCGCCATCAAGCGCGCCTGCCGCGAGGCCGGGGTCGAGCGGGTCGAAGCCGGGCCCAAGGGAGCCGTGATCGCGCTGCGCGACAACCGGTTCGCCAACCCGGCCGGTCTCGTCGAGCTGATCCAGCGCAATGCCGGGACCTTGAAGCTTCGCCCGGACCAGAAGATCGTCTACCTGCGCAACTGGGAAGACGAAAAGACCCGCCTCGCCGGCGTCGCCAAGCTGCTGCAGGCGCTGGTCAAGATCGCCGGCGGCACCAAGCCCGAGACCGATGCCACCCTGCCGCAACCGACGCCCGCGCTGGTCAAGCCGAAGGTCGCGCGACGGGCGTGAGAGCCCAAACAGGCTGATCAGCTCACGGCGGCTTCCGTGATCGCGCAATATTGCCCCGCCCACGGAATCATGCGGCACCGCGAGCGGTGCAGAGACAGCGCAGGAACACACTTACCGTCTGGGTTCGTCCACTTCAGCTGCAACCGTCCCATGACCGCCCGTCTTACGAAGCCCCGCCGTCGTTTGCGGTGCCGGTAATCGCGATACTGGTATTCGCCGCATGATTCGAACCGGGGATCCCGGGCGAAATCCGATTCGTGAATTGGTGTTTACTTCTTCAAGTAAGATAGAAAAAAAGATTTCCTGGACAATATAGGGATGTCTTTCAGCGTTTCAGCGTGCGCTCGGAATCTGCTCGGCGACCGAAAGTGTCCGCCAACAAGGAGACCGACTGGCGGAACTGCGCGCAGGTATTTGACATCGAGAGACCTGTCTCCGCCGTGAAAGATTTGGAACAACAGTTATAAAGGAAATAGCAAATAACCAGAAAGTGATATCAAGGCCGGCAGCGGTACCTCTCGGAAAGAGCTTGGTACATGTGTTTGCCGAACAGGGTCACCCAATTATCCGGCATGCAGCGGAGCCAGAAGAACGGTTTCAAGATCTAACCGGCTTCGAAAGATGCCTGCAAATTGCCGTGGAAGTCTTCGAACTGGCTGGGGCCCCCTCGCGCAGGCGCGTTCGGCGAGCCGGGCGCTGAATAGACGCGAGTTGACGATCTTCCCCGACGGTGCTCGCGACGGATAGGCCAATCCGACAAAGAGGGGTACCGGGCTCTGCGGGGTTCGTTATGCGCCCCCGACCTAGTTCACCGAGCCCTTCGAGATGAGCGTTTCCGCAATCTCCGAACACCTCAAGATACTATTCGCGCTGGCGTCGGCGTCGTATCGCCCGAAAGTAGAAGACCAAGGCGAACATCGATTTTTTCGAATATAGGCGCATGCACTAAACAGTCTGAACCACTATCGTACCGTTTGAAAAACGCATTGTAGTTCCCAGCAGCCCGTGTGCTCAGATAGCGAAATTCACCGCGACGGTATTGCCGCCGCTCAATAGCACGCCGACGTGTTCGCCCGGTCGGGGGGCATACCGACCTGAAAGCAGCGCCGCGAAGGCGGCGGCACCTCCCGGCTCGGCAACGACTCTCAGCGTCTCCCAAAGGGCCTGTTGCGCGCGGGTGATAGCATCGTCAGGAACAAGAACGACCCGTTCCACATGGCGCTCGGCGATCGGAAAGACGAGCCTGCCGACACGGCGCGGCGCCAGAGAATCCGCCGCAATCCCACCCGTCTCCGCATCGACGGGTTCTCCCGCCTCGAGTGCCATCGCCAGTGTGGGGGAGGCTTCCGGCTCGACGGCAACGACGCTGATCCTCCCGCCATACCAAGCGGCGATGCCGCCGATCAGTCCGCCGCCGCCGACGGCGACGAGAAGCGTGTCGAGGTCGGGGGTCTGTTCGCCAAGCTCCAGGCCGATCGTCCCTTGGCCGAGTAGTGTCTCGCGCTGATCGAAAGCATGGATCGAGAGCGCGCCTGATTGCGCGGCCCAAACCTCGCTCTCGGCGAGCGCATCGGCGTAGCGGTCACCGGTGACGACGAGTTCAGCGTGGTAATCGCGGATTCGCTGGACTTTTGCGGGCGATGAGATGCTCGGCACGAAGATCTTTGCCGGTATCCCGAGCTTCATGGCCGCGTACGCAACCGCTGCCCCGTGATTACCACCCGAGGCAGCGACCACGCCGGCTTTTGGAATCTCTCGCGTGAGCAGGTTAGCGAACGCACCCCGCGGCTTGAACGAACCCGCGTGCTGGAGAAGTTCGAGCTTGAAGCTGAGGCGCCCGGCAGCGAGCCCGAAATCCGCCGCATCGGCCTCGATGACCGGGGTCCTTCGGATGTAGGGCCTGATCAGCCGCTCGGTTTTTGCGATGGCGTCGCGATCGATACCATCTTCGTCTGGGATGCACACGGCCCGGTTCCTCACATGGTCCCCCGTAGGCTGGATGTCTGCGTCGAGGGAGCGCCCGGGGAGGCATCATAACTTCATCGCGAGGCGGCTTCACTGCTATGTGCAGCCCCCTCCAGCGGCTGTAGTTCGAAGACCGGGTAACGCGACGCCAGGCCGTTGAACGATTCCACCGCCGATCCCTTCGGAATAGGGAAGAAGCGCTGTACCTCGCTCGCGACGAGATAGGCCTTGAGAACCGGCGGACGCATACTGGGGGGAAGCTCGCGTACGGCATAGCGGCGACGGCGCATGGCGCGGACGAGTACGACCTCGCCTGCCGTGCGGGCATTGCGCGCCCAGTTAGAATTGCCGCGAGCGCAGACAAGATAGCGCTGCCCTTCGAGATCGAGCAGGTCCACCGGCAGCAAGATTGTCCTGCCGCTTTTTCGCCCACGGACTTCGAGAACGTAGAAGTGGCCGCGGATCAGGCCAATCCAAACCAGAGAAACGAGGACCCGACCAAAGATGCGTTCGATAGCACCCGGCCTGAGGTAGCTTCGATCATTACCGGGCATCGGTCATTGTCTCGGGCAATAGCGTGCCTTTCTTATCGCCCTCAGCTGCGCTCTCATTCCTGCCGATCCGGCTGGAGAAACTGGTCGACGCGGCGACTATCACGCTGTGACCGATCCCGACAGTTGCCCGTGCGTCGAAGAGGTCCGAGCGCCAGGCACGGCCGCGTGAGACTTTCGAGCGCCGGCCGCCCGCCGGACGTAATCGAGCCGGCGGGTGTGGCTCAAATTTCGGTGATAAACCATATATCTTATACCCGTATTACGGGTATTATGCTATGATTGCTAAATGCGTTCGAACCCCCGAGGACTAGCGGTTGGCGGTCGCGATGGCTGCTTTTTGATCGTCGATCGTGTGGCGATGGATTTTGTCGTGGGCGTCCGATCCCATACCGGAGAGGTTCTGTCTGTCTATCTGATGGATGCCGACATCGAGAAGCTGGTGAAGTTTCTTTGTGAGAAAGACGATTAAACGGCTGAGACGTTTTCTATATCCCGGCAGAGACATGTCAGCCACTCGATTCATTGAAAAAACGGGCGAGATCATCGAGAACGCTGGCGATCAGCTCTTGGCGGCGCGGATCCCGAGCTTCAGGCGTCGCAGCAAAAAGCTCGATAAGATATCGCGCTCTTTCCGCAACCGCAGGCCAGCCGGCTGACGGAGCAGCCAGGGCGTAGCGCTCGAATTCCTCTTGGCGATGGCGCAACGCCGATTGATCGGCCTGGACCTCACGCAGGTGCCGGCGGGTTTCCGTCAATTTCTGAGCGGCCATGCCGCGATGCTCGTCGAGTTCGACCGGCTTGTCCGTCATCGTCCTCTGGTATTCCTAGCTTCGGCCGTCCCGATCCCGCCATCCCGGGCGACACTGGCCAGCTCGAGCCCGCGGGGTCGGCTCAGCCATCGAGACCGAGCCTGAGCCATTAAATGGAACTGAGCATTAGCCAATTCAATGCCCCGGCACACCATTGTCTTCTATTTTGGAAGGCGTCGTCGGTTAGTTGTATTTTGCCGGATCGATTGCAGATGTGTCCGTCAAACGTGCCCGATTTTCTCCCAAGTTTGTAGCAGAACTTGCGGCAAATGACGGGTAGAGCGGCTCGTCTGATCCAGAGCCCGCGGCTCGACAATCTGGCCGAGCCACGCCCGAAGATTTTAGCTATGGTGTGCTTGGTTTCTCCCGGAAAGCGCGTGTGAAGAAATGCTGGATCACGTCATTCCGGGGCGCAGGCCAGCCCGCGAGCCCGGAATCCACAAACACAGGCCTGCGAAAGCCATGCAGACGTCGGTGTTCACAGATTTCGGGCTTGGCCCTGCGGGCGATCCCGGAATGACAATGAAACGCTGGTTAGCAGCTCCGACCAACTTTTTTGCATGGGCGGCGATCAATCTGAAAAGCCTGCTTTATATGTTTCTTTGCCGGAGGCACAATTTTACTAGATAATTCTGAAATCGTCACTATATGTAAGGCTGCGATCAGCCCGGCACCGGGTATCGATCAGACGGTGATGCCGCCGGCCGAGCAGCCGCATCGTCCGTGGCTCGTGCCCGGCGCCGGCAAAATTTAAGCTGATGCTGCTAAAACGGCCGGAAGCGACGCGTGCGGATCCCAGGCTTAGGAGATCGCTCGCCGAAGCGACGGGCGGTACTGTATCCTCGGCGTACCTTTCCAGACTCGGAGTGTGTTGATGGCGTTCAGACCGAATTACCGCTTCGAGCGCAGAGAGCGGGACCGCCTGAAGCAGGCCAAAAAAGAAGAGAAAGCGAAGCGGCAACAGGAACGTGTCTCGTTGCGGCGCGAAGACGGCTCCGCCGAGGGGACCGAAGAGAAAGACTCACCGGAATCGTGATCCGCGTGCGCCGGAGCCGAAATGGCGGGATAGGCGGCGCGATGGTCAGGCCCGCGGCGGGTGCCACCAGCGTCCGGCCACGACCAGCCCGCGCGCTTTGAGCCGCCAGCACCCCGGGCGAGCCTCGCCCAGCACATCGCGATAATCGAACTCGCCCTCGGCGAGTTCGAGCACGGTTGCGTCGCCGATTGCACCGATCTCGAGCCTGCCAATGTCGGTGCGGCCGAGCGCCGCCGCCGGGGCGGCGGTACTTGCCCGGATCACCTCGACCAGCTCCATCCCGAGGCACAGGAATTTCGACATCGTCACCAGCTGGTCGAAAGCCGGCCCGTTGATGCTCAAGGCGTGAACGTCGCTGCTGATGACGTCGGGGAGAAACCCCGCCGCCAGCATTGCCTCGGCGGTGCGAAAGCCGAATGAGCCGCCGCCGTGGCCGATGTCGAAGATCACGCCGCGCCGCCGCGCTTCGAGCACCTCCTCGCGGATCCGCCCGCCGTCGCCGACCGGCGCATTCGGAAACGCCGGAAGCAACGGGTCAGGATGTCGCCGCGGCGCAGCCGCGACAGCACTTCGAGCCGGCTTGGCGGCGGATGGTCGAGATGCGCCATGACCGGAAGCCCGGTCTCTTCCGCCACTTCGAGCGCGATGTCGAGGGGGGCGCCGCCGGAAGCGCCGCCGGCGGTGCGCCCGACCCGCACCTTGACGCCGGCGATCAGATCGCGGTTGGCCTCGATGACCCGCACGCATTCACGCGGGTCGAAGAAGCGCAGATCAGAACATTCGCCGACCATCACGCTGGCGCTGAACGCAAAGATCCCGGGAAAGGAGACGTTGAGGTAGGGGATGATGCGCAGCGGCGAAGGCTCGATCACATGGCGACGAAAGCCGCGGAAATTGCCGGGGCCGGCACTGCCCGCGTCGACGAAAGTCGTCGTTCCGCTCTGCCGTGCCACCTCGGCCGCATCGACGCCGAGTGATGTCCCACCCCAATAGTCGTGTGTGTGAAGATCGATGAGCCCCGGTACAACGAGGAGCCCGCGCATATCGACGATTTCAGCGCCGCCGCCGGAAAGGTCGCGCCCGGTCGCGGTCACTTTCCCATCGCCAAACGCGATATCGGTCGTCTCGTCGCGCCCACTAGCCGGGTCGATGACGCGGCCCCTCGGAGGACCAGATCCGTCATCCCCGCCTCACCCAAACCCAGGTGGCGCGACAAAGCCGCGAGAGGCGCGTTCGAGCAGGCCGGCGAAGGCGATGCAGGCCTTGTCGCCTTGTCGCCGTATTCTGGGCCGACGATCTGCACGCCGACGGGCAACCCTTTTGCCGCGAGACCGGCCGGTGCGACTGTCGCAATCGCTGCCGGGAAGCGTCGCGGCGGCGAGCAGCTCGCGGCAGCCGATTTCGCGCGCGCGGAGTGCCGCGGCGAGTGCGGTCGCCGACCAAAAGGCCAACTCGGTCATGATTGCCTCCCGCCCTCGTTCAATGCGGAACGTGGTATATCAACCGCGGCCACAGCCCGATGATGCCGATCAGGATCAGGTAAATAGCGACGACGTAATTTAACAGACGCGGGATCAGCAGGATCAGGATGCCGGCGATCAGCGCGACGAGAGGCTGGATCACCACGATGTCGAGGCTCATGGAGCGGGCTCCGCATTTTCGGCAGTTACGGTACGGCTTCGGAGGGAGGTGAACAAATGGACGAAATTCTAACCGGCGGCTGTCTCTGCGGCGAGATACGCTACCGCATCACCACAGCGCCCGTCGAGGCGCTCTACTGCCATTGCCGGATGTGTCAGCGGGCGCACGGTGCGCCGGTCATCGCGTGGGTGACCGTGCCGTTCACCGCCTTCGAGGTGTCGGCGGGAAACCCGGTTGCTTACCGCTCGTCGACCAAGGCCTTCCGGCATTTCTGCGGCGCGTGTGGCACGCCGCTGACTTGGCGCGCGGCAGCCAACCCGCAGCACGTCGATGTCAGCATCGCTACGCTCGATGATCCCGAGCCGCTCGAGCCGCTCTTGCACCTCTGGACCGAGAGTCAGATCGGCTGGTTCGAAATCCCGACCACCTGCCGCGCTATCCGACAAGCCAGCGGCCGAGACCGGTCTTTTGAGCCCTGTTGTATTCGATGAACCAGCCTCGCGACCGGCCGTTAAGGCGGCCGGTCGCGGGGGCGCCGTTTAAACCTAGCGGACGGGCGGAGCGCCGCTGCCGTATCCTTCGTTATAGCCGCGCTCATAGGCTCGCTCGCGCTCGGCGCGCTCCCGCGCGTGCTTATTGGCCTCGTGGCGGCCGATCAGGCATCCCGCCCCAGCCCCCAGTAGTCCGTGATGGCCGGCATAATGGCCCGCCACCCCACCGATAACGGCACCCTTCAGACAGCCGGCGGCGGGCGCCGGCGTCGAGCTCGACGCGATTGCAGCTACCCCTAGGGCGAGCGCCGCCAGGACCAAAATTGCTCTCATGGTCGACGCCTTTCGAAGATTTCGTGACGATGAATTCAACACTCACGAAAGCTCTGCGTTCCCGTGGCTAATTTATAGATCACTTAATCTCTCAATATGTAAATCTAAACCTTCGTTCTCTCTCCAGTGTAACAAAATTAAACAAATTGTATCGCCACATAATTTACAGTTCTATTACAAATTTTTACTAATTTAAAATGACTCGTTCATAATACGATTACAGCCCGGGCTTAAGTTCTTGCCGATCTGCCCCGGATCGCGGGGCTTGCAAAGGAAGAGCGGAATGTCGGGGTTTCCTAGTCTCGTCGAGCATGAGATACCACGCCTTCGTCGCTATGCGCGGGCACTCACGCGAGCTGCCGACCGGGCGGACGATCTGGTACAGGACATTCTGGTACGCGCACTGACCAAGGGTCATCTATGGCAGCCGGGCACCGATATTCGCGCCTGGCTCTTCACGATGATGCATAATCAATATGTCAACATGGTGCGGCGGGAGATGCGCGACTCGGCGACGGTCGACATCGAGCAGATGTCGTCCACGCTCGCGGCTACCACGGATCCCACGGTGGGACGACAACTGGTCGAGCTCGATCGCGCACTCGCTCGCCTGCCAGACGAGCAGCGCGAGGTCATCCTGCTCGTCGGCCTCGAAGGCATGGCCTACGAAAGCGCGGCGCAGATCCTCGGTGTGCCGATCGGCACGGTGCGCTCGCGCTTGTCGCGCGGTCGCGATTCGCTCCGCGCGCTGATGGGCAGAAGAGAGGAAGCAAACCCGGCGACGGAAGAGGCGAAGACAAACGCAATTTCCGAGCACACGAGCGCCCTGTCGCGAGACGAGGCCGCCTAGGGATCCTATCATCGGCCGATGTCGTGTGGATGCCCGCGGATCAATTCCGTGGACATCCGCGTACCCGCCCGCCACCGCCTGTCTTGCCGGCAAAAATGGCGTGAATCACCGGGACGAACCCGGTGATGACGACCATGGGTGGAGGCGCTCTCCCGAAGCGCATCCAAATACGCTCAACCGGACAGCTGGGTGCCAAGCCCGGCCACGACCGAAGACCGAGCGATGCGTTTGCGTGTCCTCGGGATCCCTCCCCGGCGGGAGGGTCCCGACGAAAGCCTGCGCGGATCGTTTTAAACTCTCACGAGCTTCGGCGATGGCCCCGGCGAGATTACGCCTAGTGATCGCGGCGAATTCGTTGAAGGTTTGAAGAGTTGAAAAATGGATACTCACCCAGAGGCGAGGGGTCCTCGGCGTGATCGGCTGGAGACCTCAGCCCCGTTCATCCATCGCGGCCCGACAATCCGGATCTCGACGGTATCGCCGCTGTTCAGCCCAGCGCCTCGCCGAGGGCGCTGCCTCAATTGGCGATCCGCATGCGCATCTCCGGAGTATATTTCAGGCGCATGGCTCATATCGCAGAAACGTCGGCAGAGTGAATTCATGTCGGATCACGGCGCCCTAGCGTCCTTGCGTGAACTTTCGAAGGCAGGGCACGTTCTGCCGGAGGCTGAGACCGACGAGCCGCCTTCTCCAACGCCGTCGCCGGAGCAGAAGGTCGGGGAGGCTGCCGTGGCCGACCTGGACCCGCAGGCAGCAAGCGCTGCGAGATATCGCCGGCGCGTGCTGCTGGTGCTCTCGGCGATCGTGCTCGCGCTAACGTTGTACTGGGCTTCGGCGTATTTCTTCGCTTATACAGACGACGCGTATGTCACCTCCGACTTCGTGAGCGTCGCCCCCTATATCAGCGGTCGGATCGTCAGCGTAAACATCGTCGACAATCAGACAGTGAGAAAAGGTGAATTACTGGCGACGATCGATCCGACCCCTTTCCAGCTGGCGTTGAACGAAAAGCAGGCGAAAAAGACCGAGGCCGAGGCGCAGCTCGCGGTCGATCGCGACGTCATTGTTGCGACGCAGGCGCAGCGCGGCGACGCCGTGGCAAAGGAGCGGCTGGCGAGCGACAATCTGCGCCGTGCTACGCCGCTCACAGCCGAAGGCTTTTTCTCGCGCCAGGGGCTCGATACGGCAACGGCAAAGGAGCAGGAAGCGAAGGCAACTTTGGCCGATGCCGAATCCGCGGTCGCCAAGGCGCAGCAGATGCTGGCTCTGCATCAGGCCGCAGTCGCGACGATCAGCGCGGAGATGGCCTATCTGCAATGGCAGCTCGATCAGACAAAGCTGCTCGCCCCGACCGACGGCACGATCACTCAACTTACCTTGCGGATCGGCGACCAGGCGGCAGAGAATGCACCGCTGATCGGTCTCGTCGACGCCCATGCCTGGCGCATTTACGCCAATTACAAGGAAAGCGTGATCCGTCATATGAAAGTTGACCATACCGCCTGGGTCTGGCTCGACACCTACCCGTGGCATGTTCACCGCGCCACGATCCAAGGCGTCGCCCGCGGGATCAGCCGCGAGCAGGGGGAGCGCAAAATGTTGCCCTATGTGGCGCCGACGACGGACTGGATCCGGTTGGAGCGGCGGTTTCCGGTGACATTGGTACTGCAGGAGCAAAGCCCGGATATTGTCCTGCATATGGGCGCCGACGCGCGTACCCTTATCCTCTACTGAGACTCAACCATGTTGCGGGGGATCGTCGGCGCGCTCGGCACCGAACTGCGCTCGCTAGAGCCTGCCGGCCCGCGTGGCACGGAAGCGCTCGCGGCAGCACTATCGGTGGCTTTGGCTGCCCTGGTCGCGCTCGTTTTGCATTCCGACGAACCCTGGTGGGCGGCGATTTCGGCCTGGATGGTGAAGCGGTCTTCGCTGGCGGACGCGCTGTCGCGAGGGGGCATGCGTATTATCGGCAGTGCCGCCGGCGCAGCAATCGCCGTGAATGTCCTCGGCTTGTTCGCCTACAATCCGCTGCCATTTTGCCTTTGCCTGTTCGCAATAGCATCAGTGGGTTTGTTCGGCTTTGCGAAATCAAGTCACGGCTACGCTTGGCTGATCTCCGCCATCACCTGCATTTTGGTCATGCTGATTGCGCTCGATCAGCCGCAGACGGCATTCACGATCGCGGTCAACCGCATTGCCGATGTGGTGATCGGCACTATGGCTGCGCTGCTCGTGACCTTTTTGCTCCCCGCGTCCCCGGACGTCTCCGGCAGCTCCACCGCGAGTTCGCCGAGCGCTCTGCCGCTACTGTTCTGGTCGCGCCGCCACGCTCGCGAGTTCGAGCGATGGTTGCGCGAGAACGGACCCCTGATACTGCATGCCTGCCGCGGCGGGCTCACGGTAATGGTGTTGCCGCTGCTGATGAACTGGCTGGTGCCGCTCGGCGCGAGCACGATAGCCGTTACTTCGGTCGCGGTTATGGCAATCCCGACTACGGCGGTCATCGAACCCGATGGCAGGACCCTGGTCCAGCGATCCGCCCATCGCCTCGTGGGCTGCGCGCTCGGCGCATTGATGGGCCTATTATGTCTCTATTGGGTCGGCAGCAATTTTTTCGTCTGGTTGCTGATGCTGATGGGCGGAATCTGGTTCACCTCTCAGATCCAATCGGGCAACACGGGTGTCGGCTATATGGGGACCCAGGCGGGGCTCGCGTTTCTGCTGAGCATGATCCAGGGTCAGGGCCCGCCTCTTTCCCCTATTCCGGGAATCGACCGCTTTGCCGGAATAATGGCGGGGCTCTCCGTGCTGCTGCTCATCACGATGGTGATGTCGCTGTTCCGTTTGACACCGTCGTCGCCCGCACCGGCGCACGGCGATTGACAACCTGGGCCGGCGACGGTGTGATCCGGATATCGATCTCGCGCAACGGAGGGACACTTGGCCAAGTTCAGGATCGCGACGCCGACCGGCGCCAGCTTCACGACCGCCGGCGATTACGGGTACGAGATGGAGGCGCTCATCCCGATCGACGCCGAGATCTTCGAGGTCCGGCCGGGGTCCGAGGACGAGTTCGTCGCCGCGGCGCGCGATGCCGATGCGCTTTACGCCAAGGGCCGGCCGATCACCAAGCGGATGATCGACGGGCTGCAGCGCTGCAAGATCATTGCGCTCGGCAGCGTCGGCGTCGACTCGGTCGATGTCGAGGCGGCGACGCAAAAGGGCATTCCGGTCACCAATTGCCCCGACACCTTTATCGACGAAGTCGCCGATCATGCGATGACGTTGATCCTGGCGACCTTTCGCCGGCTGATCGTGCAGGACAAGCTGGTGCGCGACGGGCGCTGGAGGGAGGGCCGGCCGATGCTGTCGACGATCCCGCGCCTGATGGGCCAGACCCTGGGCCTGGTTTCGTTCGGCCATGTCGCGCGGGCCGTCGCGAAACGGGCCAAGCCCTTCGGGCTCCATGTCATCGCCTACGACCCGTTCATCGAAGAGCTGGTGGCGATTGAACACGGGGTCGAGCCGGTGAGCCTGCCCGAATTGCTGCAACGGGCCGACATCATCTCGATGCACGCGCCGGCAACCGAGAGCGCCAACCGACTGATCCGCGAGGAGCACTTTCGCCAGATGAAGAAGACGGCGATCTACATCAGCACCGGGCGCGGCCCGACGACCGACGAAGCCGCCCTGATCAAAGCGCTCGACGAGGGGATGATCGCCGCTGCCGGGCTCGACGTGCTCGAACAGGAGCCGCCGGGCGACAACAATCCGCTCCTACGGATGGACAATGTGATCCTGACCGCGCACGTCGCCTCGGCCTCCGCCCGGTTCGATCCGGCGCGGCGCCGACGGGTCGGTCAGGAATTGTCGCTGGTGCTGGGCGGCAGATGGCCGATGTCCTGCGTCAACCCCTCTGTGCTGGCCAAGACCGACCTGAAGCGCTGGCAGCCGGTCTCGATGGAGCGCGGACCGAATTCGTAACCCCTTAACCCGTCATTCCGGGGCGCCGCTTGCATAAGCGGCGAGCCCGGAACCCCTATTACATAGGCCCGTGTTCATGGGTCCCGGGATGAAAAAAGCGGGAGGAAAGCATGCCCTCTGACCCGATCCGCTATCCAGACCCCGACATCAAGATCGTCGACCCGCGCTTTCAACCGATGATGCTCGGCAACGCGGCGGTCGAGCGGATCGCCACCGGCTGCCGCTTCAACGAAGGTCCGGTGTGGTTCGGCGATCTGCGCTGTTTGATTTGGAGCGACATCCCGAACGACCGGATGATGAAATGGGAGGAAGAGACCGGGGCGATCAGCGTCTTCCGCAAGCCGTCGCATTATGCCAACGGCAACACCCGCGACCGCCAGGGGCGGCTCGTGACCTGCGAGATGGACGCGCAGCGAGTGACCCGCACCGAGCACGACGGGACGATCACCGTGCTGGCCGACAGCTTCGACGGAAAGAAGCTGACCGGCCCCAATGACGTCGTCGTCAGATCCGACGGCTCAATCTGGTTCAGCGATAATGGCGCGGGCATTCGCGGCAATTACCTCGGCCACAAGGCAACCGCAGAGCTGCCGTACCGGATCTATCGGCTCGACCCGGCGACCGGCCAACTTACTATTGCGGTCGGTGACATGAAACGGCCCAACGGGCTCGCCTTTTCGCCTGACGAGAAGCTGCTCTACGTCGTCGATACGCCGGGACCTTTGGGACCGCGCACGGTCCAGGTCTACGACGTCGTCGACGACGGCACCAATACGGCAAATGGGCGCTTGTTCTTCAATGCGGAGCCGGGCGGGACGGACGGCATCCGCGTCGATGTCAACGGCATTCTGTGGTGCGGGTTCTCCGGCGGCGAGGCGGAAGACGGGGTCGCGGTCTATGCCCCCGACGGCAAGATGATCGGCCGAATCTTGCTGCCCGAGCGGTGCGCCAATGTGTGTTTTGGCGGGATCAAGCGCAACCGCCTATTCATGGCTGCGAGCCAGTCGATCTATTCAGTGTTTGTCGAGACCCAAGGTGCCATCGGTGGGTAGTCTGTGCGGCCGGGTGGAGAGGTGACACTTTGGATCGATTGGATGGGTGACAGCTTCATTGCTTTCTCGAGCCAAAGGGTGTGTTTGGTTGGGCCTGTGCGGTTGTGGGCAGGCACCAGCGCTGTCCATCAAATCCAAAGGCCGACGCTATCCGTGCTGGCTGGTGATATTTTTCACATAATCACAGTGCTGTACCGTGGATACAGCTTCAAAGCGCTGCTTCCTCCAACGGGGTTTCGGATTAGATTCGGTACAGAGGTGGTAAGGTTTACGCGATGATCTGCGACCGCCGCAGCTCCTCCAGAGTCGCAAGGTCGTAGCCGAGAAGCCGGGCGAGGACCTCATCGGTGTGCTGACCTGGGGTCGGGACGGGGCCGATGCGGCCGGGGGTCTTCGACATCTTGATCGTGGCGCCGGGCAGGTACATCTCGCCGGCGACCGGATCCTCCATCTTGACCAGCATCTCGCGCTCCCAGAGATGCGGGTCCTCGGCCACTTGCGGGATGGTCTTGACCGGCGCCACCGGGATGTCGGCGGCGACAAGCGCCGTAACGATCTCGTCGACGGTATGGGCGAGGCACCAGGCCGCGACCTTCTTGCGCGGCGAGTCGTCAAGGCTCATGCGTCCGGTGAAGGCACCGGTATTGGCGACGGCATCAGGGTCGCCGGTGGCGATCTGCAGCAAACGTGAGCCCATCTCGCGCCCTGAGGCGGAGATTACGACGTGACCGTCTTTCGCCTTATAGGGCGGGCGGCCACCTTCGCCGCCCTCCTGGCCGGTCGCCAGGTAGTACGAGATCGGGATCTCGACCATGGTCAGGCCCGAATCCATCAGGCAAACATCGACCTCCTGCCCCTCGCCGGTGCGGTCGCGGTGGTGCAGCGCCGCGAGCATGCCGATCGTCGCGTGCAACGAGGTGTAGCGGTCGACGATCGAGGAGGCGGTGCCGAGCGGCTGGCCGACCGGCATCCCGGTCAGGCTCATCAGCCCGCTCATCGCCTGGCCGAGCGGATCGAATCCGGGGCGCTCGCGGTAGGGGCCGTACTGGCCGAAGGCAGAGACCGAGCCGAGGATGATGTCGGGCTTCAGTTCGCGCAGTCGGTCGTAGCCGAAGCCCATCTTGTCCATGACCCCGGGGCGGAAGTTCTGGAGCACGATATCAGCGGTCTTGACCAGCGCGGCGAAGACCTCCTTGCCGCGTTCGGTGCGCAGATCGAGGCAGAGGCTCTTTTTGCCGCGGTTGTAGACAGAGAAATAGACGCTCTGGCCACGCACCAGCGGCGGCGACTTGCGCGTCTCCTCGCCGCCGAGCTTCTCGATCTTGATGACCTCGGCGCCGAGGTCGGAGAGGATCATGCCGCCGCGCGGACCCGCTTGGAACCGCGCCAATTCGAGCACCCGCACACCTTCGAGAGCCCCGCTCATCGCCGCCTCCCCAAACTTCCAGTCGCGGTTGAGCTAACACCCCCTCCCGCGTAGTGTCAAACAATGGCGACGAGTAGTTCGAGCAGTCAGCAACGAGCGTGCGACCCCCTTGCAACCCATCAACGCCAATACAGGCGCCAGCTGCGAGGTGAGTGCTGACGAGACAGGCTCGGCGGATTTTTGCGTTCCTCACCGAAGGAGACCTGAGCATGGCCCATGAATTCATTCTGACCGAGCGCTTCGACGGGGTTGCGGTGATCACGTTGAACCGCCCGGACAAGCTCAATGCGCTGAGCTTTCCGTTGGTGCGCGAGCTCGACGAGGCGCTGACGCAATATGAGGTCGACGAAGCCATCAAGGCGGTGATCCTGACCGGCGCCGGCGAGCGGGCGTTTTCCGCCGGTGCGGATATCCACGAGATGGCCGGGCTCAGCGCCGACGAGTTGGCCACGCGCCAGGAGGTCCGCGGCCATGCCACCTGGCACATCGCGACCTTTACGAAGCCGCTGATCGGCGCGATCAACGGGCTCGCCTATGGCGGTGCCGCGCTGTTAAGCTCGACCCTCGACCTCAGAATCGGCTGCGAGCGCACCGCCTTTCGCTTTCTTGCGGCGAGTTATGGCCGGGTCAACTCGACCTGGTCATTGCCGCTCCTGGTCGGTCTGCCGAAGGCGAAGGAGCTGCTCTACACCGGGCGCATTGTCATGGCCGAGGAGGCCGAGCGCATCGGCCTGTTGAACCAGGTCGTCCCGGCCGCCCGCCTGCTCGATACCGCGCTCGAGATGGCCCAAGCGATCGCCAAGAACGACGCGCGCATGGTGCAGGGGATCAAGCGCCTGTTGCACGAGGAGATCGGCATGGGCTGGCGCGACCGTTTCAACACCGAGGAAGACGCTCGCGGCACCTGGCTCAGCGCCGGCCACCCGCGCGAGGGGTTCAAGGATTTCCTCGAACGCAAAGGGCAAGCCGACTGACGAGGAGGGTCGATCCCCCAAATGTCGGGCATTGAGGCGGCACTCCGCGGCGGCGCGGTCGCGCTGCTCGCCCTTCTCGTACTAGGCGGCCTGCGCGAGTGGCGGCGATCGGCGGCCGCACGCTATGGTGCGCTGTTCACCACGAGCGTGGCCGCCTATGTGGTCCAGTCGGCACCGGGTGAGCCCTTTCAGCACGCGACGTGGCTGATCCCGTTACGGCTGATCAGCATCGGCACACCCGCCGTTTTTTGGTTGTGGGCCAGCGCCTGCTTCGATGACGAGTTTCGCCCCTCCTGGGACAAATTCCTACCCTGGGTCGTGCTCGTCGGCCTCGGCGCGTTGTGCATCTTCGGCGGATGGCCGGTCGCTGGGCTCGCCATGCAAACGATGGCGCTGTTGCTCGCCGGCCTCGCCGTCTGGCAAGCGCTCACCGGCTTGGCCGGCGACCTCGTGGAGGCGCGGCGCCGGCTGCGCGTCATCCTGGCGATCGGTGCGGGGCTCTACATCGCGGCGATCACCCTTGCCGAGCTGATGCCGCACCATGGCGGGAGAGGGCTCCCTGGCACCACGCTCAATGCGGCCGGCCTGGCCGCGATGGCCTTTGCCTTCGCGCTGATGCGTTTGTTTGAAATGCCCGGCGGCGCGCTCGCCACTCGCGCGCTTCAGCCAGACCGACCAGCAGAGCCGAAGCCGGCCGACCCACAGGAACGCGCGCTGCTCGACGCGCTGCGCCGACTGATGGAAGATGATAAGGTCTATCGCGAGGAGGGGCTCAGCATCGCCGCGCTGGCCGCCCGGCTCGGCACCCCGGAATATCGGCTGCGGCGCCTGATCAACCAGCGGCTCACGCACCGCAACTTTAGACGGCTACCGCCTCGCCGAGGCAAAGGCCGCACTCGCCGATCCCAGCCAAGCCGAGGTTCCGATCCTGACGATCGCTCTCGACGCCGGGTTTCAGTCGATCGGGCCCTTCAATCGCGCCTTCAAGGCAGAAACCGGGATGACGCCGAGCGAGTTCCGGCGCGTCCGCCTCGCCGCGTCACCCTACAGCGCCGCTGCCAACTGAGCGCTCGCCGATTCTGGAATCGGCGAGCGGCGGGCGGGATTCGGCGATTCCTGGTGCGAAACCGGCGAGAAAGCCGGATACCCCTCATTCCAAGCTGGCCACCGCGAACCACACCAGAGGAAAGCGCGATGGCTACGCTGCAACGAGTCTTCCTTTATGCGGTCCCGGTCGTGATCGCCCTGGCGGCGCTCGAAGCGCTCGCGCGATCTTTTGGGGGGCGGCGCAATTATAATTGGCGCGCCTATTTCGCCTCGTTGACCGACCTTCTGGTCCGCCAATACCTCGTCTACACGTTGCTGCCTCTGGGTTTGGCCGATCCGGTGATCGCGTGGGCCTGGACGCATCGCGTCGCGACCGTGCCGCTCGGCACCATCGGCGCCTTTGCTGCGCTCTTTCTCGGCCAGGAGTTCTGCTATTACTGGTTTCATCGCGCCGGTCATCGGATGCGCTGGCTGTGGGCCTCGCACGCGGTTCACCACTCGCCGAACCAGCTCAACCTGTCCGCCGCCTATCGGTTCGGCTGGACCGGGCGGCTCAGCGGCACCGCGATGTTCTTCGTGCCGCTGGTGCGGCTCGGCTTTCCGCCGCGGGTCGTGTTTGCGACGCTGAGCCTCAACCTGCTCTACCAGTTCTGGCCGCACGTCGACTGGATCCCGAAGCTTGGTCCGCTCGAGCTCGTGTTCAACACGCCGTCGCACCATCGCGTGCACCACGCCGCCAACCCCGAATATCTCGACGCCAATTACGGCGGCGTGCTGATCATCTTCGACCGCCTGTTCGGCACCTTGCGCATCGAGCGCCACGAGACCCCGTGCCGCTATGGTCTGGTCGAGCCGCTGCGCTCGAACAACCCGGTGTGGATCGCCTTCCATGAATGGGTCATGCTGGCCCGCGATCTGTGGACGGTGCGCAATTGGCGCGAGGGGTGGCGGGCGCTGTTCGGCCCGCCCTCGCCCGCCCTGCGCCACAGAGCCTCGCCGATTACCCGGTTAATTCCCGGATACGGGTCGTAAGCGGGAAATTTTCGCGGCTTCGGCGGCAGAGATTGCCCGATTCCGCCAAACAATTTCCCGGTTCGGGCTGCTCGGGAATGTGCCGGATAACCTATTGATTTACGGCGAATGTATCGAGGCTCCCGATGTCCCCGAACGACACATTTCAAATTCCCGCTTTACGATGATTCGCGCCCATCCGGGAAATCGGTCACCACGACCTCCTCGGTCACCGTGTCGAGCACCGCGCAGCTCAATTGCCGGCCGTTGTCGGCATCGCGCGCGTCGCCGGCCGAGCCGGGATTGATCACCAGCACCTTGCCGCAGCGGCGCACGAGCTGATGGTGGGTGTGGCCGTATAGGACGAAATCGGCGTCGGCTTCGGCGAACCGCTCCAACAGCGAGCTGTGCGGGTAGACATAGGCCCCGCGCGGTTCCCAGGGGGTCGAGTGGACGGCGAGCAGCTTCTTACCGCCGAGCTGCAATTCGAGGCGGTGCGGCCGCTCGACGAGCCAGCCCAGCAGCGACCGGTCGATCCACTCCGGCTGTCGTGCGCGGTCTCCTTGCGGTCCGAAAAAGCCCTCCTCGTGGTTGCCGAGGATGGTGCGCGCGCCGCGTTCCTTGAGCAGGCGCACGATCTCGTTCGAAAAGCGGTACTCCCAGATGCTGTCGCCGAGACAGATCAGCTCGTCGACATCACCCATCAGGTTCAGCGCTCGCGAGAGCCCCGTATCATTGCAGTGCAGGTCCGAGACGATGCCGACCTTCAAGAAGCGCTCCGGCAGGCCATGATATTCATCGCCTTCAGGCTCATGACGACCTCTCGGTCTTCGTTCAATAGCTCGCATAGGGTGCGCACGACGCCTCGGTCGGGTTTTGATCGCGAGCGCGTCGCATCGAGGACGGAGAGCCGAACGCTCAGTACGTCACCGCGTCGAACCGGACGCAGCCAACGCAGTTCGTCGATGCCGGGTGAGCCGAGGCTCGCACTCTTCGGCAGAAAATTGTCGACGATGAGCCGCATCATCATCGCCGCGGTATGCCAACCGCTCGCGATCAACCCGCCAAAGGGGCCTTGGACCGCCCGCGCGAGGTCGACATGAATGTATTGTGGGTCGAAGCGGCGGGCAAACTCGATGATCTCGGCCTCGGTGACCGGAATACGCCCGTACTCATAGACGGCTCCGGGTACATAATCCTCGAAATAGCGGTCTTCGACCGGCACGGCAAACTCGGTTGCGCTCAAGGGCACCTCGCACAGCGTCGTGGCCGGGCTTGACCCGGCCACCCACGGACAGCATTACATCTACGACAGGAGAAAACTCGTGGATACGCGGGTCAAGCCCGCGCATGACGGAAGAGCGCCAGAGGGAGGGAGATGAGCTACGATTACATCATCGTCGGCGGCGGGTCGGCGGGCTCGGTCATGGCCAACCGGCTGTCGGCCAAGAGCAGCAACAATGTGCTGCTGTGCGAAGCCGGCCAGGACACCCCGCACGGTAAGGTGCCGCCCGAGATTCTCGACAGCTATCCGGGTACGGCCTATTTCGATCCGCGCTTTCACTGGACTGAGCTCAAGGTCCACACCGAGGTCATTTCGCACAACCGACCGGAGGAGGATCGCCCGCCCTTGCGCAAATACGAGCAGGCGCGGGTGCTGGGAGGGGGCTCTTCGATCAACGGCCAGCTCGCCAATCGCGGCGCGCCCTCCGATTACGATGAGTGGGAAGCGCGGGGTGCGACCGGATGGAATTGGAATGCCGTTCTGCCTTATTTCAAGAAGGTCGAACGGGACATGGATTTCGACGGCCCCTGGCATGGCAAAGACGGCCGCATCCCGGTTCGCCGCATCTTCCCCGATCTGTGGAACGGCCACGCCAAGGCGGTCGCCAAGGCGTTCGACGAGGCCGGGTTCGAATACATCCAGGACCAGAACGCCGAATTCAAGGACGGCTATTTCCCGATCACGATCTCCAACCTCTACGACCGCCGGGTCTCGGCGGCAATCGGTTACCTTGATCCGGGGACGCGGCTGCGCGACAATTTGACGGTCTCGGCCCTGACCCAGGTCAAGGAGCTGCTGTTCGAGGGGGCGCGCTGTGTCGGCGTCAAGGTGCTGGTCGACGGCAAGGACACCGAGTTTCGCGGCGGCGAAGTCATCGTCTCGTCGGGTGCGATCCATTCGCCGGCGCATCTGTTGCGTGCCGGGATCGGGCCGGCGGGGCATTTGCGCGATCTCGGGATCGAGGTCGTGGCGCATGTGCCGGGGGTCGGCCAGCGGCTGATGGACCACCCGTCGATCTCGGTCTCGTCCTTTATCAAGCCGGAGAGCCGCCTCAACGGCATGACCCGGCGCCATATCCTGCTCGCCTTGCGCTACTCGTCGGGCATCGGCGACGCGCCGCCGGGCGACATGTTTGTCGCCGGCGTCAGCAAATCGGCTTGGCATGCGGTCGGCGAGCAGATCGGCTCATTGCTCGCCGCGGTCTACAAGACCTATTCCGAGACCGGGCAGGTCAAGCTCGCCTCGCGCGATTGGCGGGCCGAGCCGGTCGTCGAGTTCAACCTGTTGTCCGACCGACGGGACCTCGAGCGGCTGATGGACGCCTATCGCCGGCTCGGCGCGATGCAGGTGAGTGCCGCCATGGCCGACGCGACGAGCGACCCGTTCCCGGCGAGCTACACCGAGCGGGTCCGCAAGATCGGTGTCGTCAACAACAAGAACAAGATGATCACCGACGTGATCGCCAAACTGCTCGACGGCCCGGCGTGGCTGCGGCGGATGATGATCGAGAAGGTCATCGTCGAGGGCTACCGCTTCGATGAATTGATGCGGAACGACGAGGCACTCGAAGACTTCATCCGCAAGGCGTCGATCGGTGTGTGGCACGCCACCTGCACTTGTCGCATGGGGGCGGAAGACGACCCGATGGCGGTGACCGATAGCCAAGGTCGCGTGCGCGGCGTTTCCGGCCTGCGCGTTGTCGACGCATCACTGTTTCCGGTGGTGCCTTGCGCCAACACCAATTTTCCGACCCTGATGACCGCGGAGAGGATTGCCGACGCGATGCTGGCCGGTGCTTGAGGCCGGCGCCGCTTAGGCTGCTTGGCCGACTATCTCGGTCGGCGCGATCAGCCCGCGCTGCAGGTTGTCGATCATGTTAGCGACCTTCTGCGGCCCGTCGCCGCCCATCAGGATGTGCAGGCCGAGCGGCGGCGGACCACCACTCTGGCCGGCGTGGGCGCGCATCTGGGCGAAGAACTTGATAGCGAAGTCACGCCGGCCGCGCTCCATGCGGACGACAAAGCCGGCGCCCTCCAGCAGGCGGCGATACCCGGCTGGGGTTTCGAGAAAGCTGGTCTCCCCGGTTGCCGCCCACGGCACCGGGAAGGTCAGAGCACCATCGCCGGTGCGCATCACGTCGTAGATGCCGAAGACCGCCCCCGGCTTCAGCAAGCGCCGGATTTCGGCGAACATAGCCGCCTTGGCGTCGATATTCATGCCGACATGGAGCATATAGGCGCCGTCGAAGCTCCCGGCCGGGAAGGGCAGGGCAAGCGCGTTGGCCTGCCGGTAGGCGACCCGGTCGGCAAGCCCGACCCGCCGCGACAATGTCTCGGCGACCCGGACGAACTCCTCGGTCAAGTCGATGCCGGTAACCCGACAGCCCCGATCATGCGCGAAATAGCGCGAGGCCCCGCCCAAGCCACAGCCGATGTCGAGCAAGTGCATGTCAGGCCGGAGATCGAGCTGGGCGGCAAAGTCGATCGTCGCCTGGCGGCCGCCGATGTGAAATTCGTCGACCGGAGCCAAGTCGGCCGGGGTCAGACGGTCGAGGCCGATGCCCGAGGCGGCGACGGCCTGGAACACCGCCGCCTCGAGAGAGCCGTGCGTGTAATGTCGGGCAACGGATTGTTCCAGTTCCATAGTATCCCGCCTCCCTGTACGATCAGCGCCCGCAAGTTTGCGCTCCACTGAGCAAGCACGACAAGGCCGCTGCGTCGCATTGGGTCGATCAAACCGGAGGACGGTGATGCGCTTTGGGATCTTTGACCACCTTGACGACAGCGGTCTGCCGCTCAACCAGCATTTCGAACAGCGGCTCGAGCTGATCGAGGCCTACGACCGTGCCGGGTTCTACGGCTACCATCTGGCCGAGCACCACAACACCCCGCTCGGCTATGCGCCGTCGCCCAGCGTCTTCCTGTCCGCGGTCGCGCAACGGACCCGGCAGCTCCGGTTCGGGCCGATGGTGTACCTGCTGCCGCTCTATCACCCGCTGCGCCTGATCGACGAGATCTGCATGCTCGACCAGATGAGCGGCGGCCGGTTTCTGTACGGGGTCGGGCGCGGCATTTCGCCGGTCGAGGTCGGCTTCTACGGCATCGACTTCGACACCGGAGCCAAGCAGTTCCGCGAAGCTTTCGAGGTCATCCGCCGCGGGCTGACCGAAGACCGGCTAACCTTCCACGGCGAATTCTACGATTTCGACAGCGTGCCGATCGTCATGAAACCGTTCCAGCAGCCGCTGCCGGTGTGGTACGGGCTCGGCAACCCGGCGAGCGTGGCTTGGACGGCAGCCATCGCGGCCAACACGGTGACGCGGCGGCCGCCGGAGCAGGTGCGCGCGATCACCGACAGCTATCGCACCGAATGGAAGAAGTTGGGGCATTCCGAGGCCGATTTGCCGCTGCTCGGGGTCAACCGCCACATCGTCATCGCCGAGACCGAGGCCGAAGCGCTCGACACGGCACGCCGCGGCTACCCGGCTTGGCGCCACCACATGGGGCTGCTGTGGCACGAATATAACGTGCCGTTTCCGCTGGAGGCGGCATTGCCGGAAGATTTCGGCGTGCTGCAAAAGCACGGCGACGCGATCGCCGGCACCCCCGCGATGGTGTGTGACTACATCGCCCGCGAGATCGCGGCGACCGGCGTCAATTATTACGTCTGCGACTTCGCCTTCGGGACGATCAGCCATGACGAAGCCATGCGTTCGGTCGAGCTGTTCACAAATGAGGTCATGCCGGCCTTTGCCGACGCCTGAGCAGGAGGAGCATCGATGGGTATCATGACTGACTTTGCCCGGCCGGACGGCGTGGCGGCCAAAGGCTATCTGGCGATGGCGGGCCATGGCCGGCCAGGAATCATCGTCATCCAGGAGTGGTGGGGTCTCAACGACCAGATTTGTGGCGTCGCCGACCGTTTTGCCCGCGCCGGCTACAACGCGTTGGCGCCCGATCTGTATAAGGGCCGCGTCACGACAGCGCCTGACGAGGCCAATCATCTGATGACCGGTCTCGATTTCCCCGGCGCGACGCACCAGGATCTGCGCGGTGCTGCGCTGCAACTACAGAAGCACAGCGACAGAGTCGCGGTAATGGGCTTTTGCATGGGCGGCGCGCTGACGATCGCCGCCGCGGTGCATATTCATGAAGTCAGCGCCGCAATCTGCTTCTATGGGATACCGCCCAAGGAATTCGCCGACCCGGCCAAAATCCGCGTGCCGTTCCAAGCGCACTTCGCCAACAAGGACGATTGGTGCACACCGGCCGCGGTCAATGATCTCGAGCAGGTGCTGAAAAGCGCCGGCGTCAAGCACGAGATCTACGGCTACGACGCCGCGCACGCCTTCGCCAACGAGCGCAGCGCCGCGTACGATGTCGCCTGCGCCAACCAGGCTTGGGAGCGCATGTCCGCATTTCTCAATGCGCAAGTCGCTTAGGATCCTAGCAAAAGTAACTTTAACACTTCATGTTGTGGTTGGATGGCCGCGTGGTCGCAATCTGTAGTTCCACTCCCCATGAAACTCGTCGCGTTCGATCGCCAGCTCGGCGAGTTCCTCGTCAGACACCTTGATCCCTGCCTG
>Ga0074045_10001124_pt1 | contig 26059 bp, 20 predicted proteins | sample BogForMeECP23OM2_FD_94442 | JGI IMG/M metagenome (GOLD analysis project Ga0074045, IMG submission 94442) | Bog forest soil microbial communities from Calvert Island, British Columbia, Canada - Bog Forest MetaG ECP23OM2 | ecosystem: Environmental > Terrestrial > Soil > Wetlands ... | reverse complement strand
GAAATCCGCCGCGTCGGCAACATCTTCCCCAAGCGAGCCGCAGCCCCCGCTCAATCTTGATCCGGGCACGAAAGTAATCTGGAAGAGTAACCCCCAAACGCCGCGATCAGGCTCGCAAGCGCACGTTGATCCACTGGCATTGCTGACCTCGAATTAACGCGCTGCCGGTGACTTTCGTAATTCTCCCTCCCTCGCTAGTGTGTGGGATAACTGACTGGCAGGCCCATATAAGTCCCGGGGATCCCCATTGCATAGCGCTGCCACTCTCAGCCCTCAGCCTCATCGCGCATGCGGCGCGTGCGGCGCCTCCGGAAACACGGTCTGCCATCACCAGCGGTTCATCGTTCCCGACGGCTATCCACTGCCCAGCGAGTACGACGTCGTTGTCTGCCGCCGCTGCGGTTTCGTCTATGCCGACCCTGCCGCAACTCAGAGCGACTACGATCGTTTCTATTGCCAGTGGTCGAAGTATGACGACTCGGCGACCGCAACCGGCAGCGGCGTTTCTCCACACGACGCCGCTCGACTCGCCATCACTGCCTCCGACATTGCCCGTAGCCTGCCTTCGCGTGCGGCTAGCATTCTCGATGCCGGGTGCGCCACGGGCGGCTTGCTCACGGCCCTCCGCAATCACGGATTTTCGGCCGTCGCTGGACTCGATCCCTCGCCGCATTGCGCCGCCGCCTGCCGAGATCGCGGCTTTGAGGCCTACGTGGGATCGATATCGTCCGCCACGGCTCCCACGCACATGCCCAAATTTGATTGCGTCGTGTTCAGCCACGTGCTCGAACATGTTTACGATATTCCCGCTTTCTTCACCGCCGCCCGCCGGTTGCTCGCGCCGGGGGGCTATTTGTATCTCGAAACTCCTGACGCCACTCGTTACAACGACTATCTCTACGCGCCTTTTCAGGAATTCAATACCGAACACATCAACCACTTCTCGGCGCGCGCTCTTGAAAACATCGCCCGCCGCTTCGGCTTCCAGCCCGTGGTGGTTGAACAGAAAGTGATCCAGACGGGACCACACACCCTCTATCCCGCAGTCTTCGGCCTATTCCACGACAATGGCGGAAATGCAGACGAGCACTCGGTCGTTTGCGATCAGGAGTTACCGTCCAGAATCGCGGCCTATATCCGGCAGTCCACTGAGCAGATGGAAAGAATCAATCGCCACTTAGCCAGCCAGCTCACAAACACCCGGAGCGTTTTCCTTTGGGGCGCAGGGCAATTGGCGATGAAGCTGCTCACTCTTCCGTCTCTCGCGCACATCCAAGTCCGCGCCGTGATAGACAACAATCCTGTTCTCAGAGGCAAGACGCTGGCGGGGGCGCCCGTCATTGGTCCGCACGAACTTGGTTCGCACAAAATCGGGCTGCGCGAAATTGCCGGTACCACCGAGCCGATCATTATCGCCACGTTGCTGCACGCCGACGAAATCGGCGCGCAAGTCCGCCGTCTCGGACTCAGCAATCCTGTTATTTCGCTGCTGCCAACTCCGGACTCAGATCCGCACTCGGAGATAAGCCGCGCATGAAGCTTTCCGATTACATCGCCGGCCAACTCGCGGATTGGGGAGTACGCCACATCTTCCTGGTCACCGGCGGCGGCGCCATGCATCTCAACGACTCGATTGGACAGGAGCGGCGCATTCAGTACGTTTGCAATCACCACGAACAAGCTTCCGCCATGGCCGCCGAAGCTTATGCGCGCATCAGCGGACAGCCCGGCGTGGTCAACGTCACCACCGGGCCCGGTGGCATCAACGCCCTCAACGGAGTTTTCGGAGCGTGGACCGATTCCATTCCGATGCTTGTCATCTCTGGCCAGGTCAAACGCGAAACCTGCATGCGCGCCCAGGGCATTACCGGCCTGCGCCAGCTCGGAGATCAGGAGGCCGACATTATCGCCATGGTCGGGAACATCACCAAGTACGCGGTGATGATCGACGATCCTCTCTCCATCCGCTATCACCTCGAGCGCGCCTGGCACCTCGCTCAAAGTGGACGCCCAGGACCTTGCTGGCTCGATATTCCGGTCGACGTACAGGCCGCGGCCATCAATCCCGCCAGTCTTCGTGCTTACGATCCGGCCGAGGATGCGGCAGAAGATGGGCAACCAGACAGCATCACCAACGATTCGTCCCGGCTCAAGTCCCAGTGCCAGGAAGTTATCCGCCGGATTCAGAACGCCAAGCGCCCAGTGATCCTCGCCGGCACCGGCGTTCGCGCGGCGCACGCAGTCGCAGAATTCGACGAACTCTTCCATCGCCTGGGCGTGCCCGTGACCACCGCCTGGACCCATGACCTTATCGCCTCCGACGACCCGTTCTTTTGCGGACGCCAGGGCACCATCGGCGACCGTGCCGGAAACTTCACGGTGCAGAATGCTGACGTTCTGTTGATCCTCGGATCGCGCCTCAACATCCGACAAACCAGTTACAACTGGCAATCATTCGCGCCGCGCGCCTTCAAGATTCAGGTCGATATCGACCCTGCCGAATTCCACAAACCCACCGTCCAGCCGGACATCGGCATCCAGTGTGATCTTAAGCGGTTCCTGCAAGAGCTTCTGCGCCAGTGTCACGCCGAGAACTACCGCCCTGGAGCCCACGCGCCGTGGCTGGTCTGGTGCCGTGAACGCGTCCAACGCTACCCGGTCGTACAGGATCGCCAGCGCCAACCTGGTCCGCCCTTGAATCCTTACTACTTCATCGAACAACTCTCAGCCCGGCTCACGGACGACGAAGTCATAGTCTGCGGCAATGCTACCTCCTGCATCGTGCCTTTCCAGACCATGCGTCTGTGCAAGAACCAGCGTCTTATCTCCAACTCCGGATCCGCCTCTATGGGTTACGACTTGCCCGCCGCCATCGGGGCGGCTTTCGCCCGTCCCGGCAAACGAGTCATCTGTCTTGCCGGAGATGGCAGTATTCAAATGAATATCCAGGAGTTACAAACCGTAGTTCATCATCACTTGCCCCTTAAGATCTTCGTTTTGAATAACTCCGGCTATCTCTCCATGCGGATGACGCAATCCGGGTTCTTTGGCCGCCTCACCGGAGAGAGCGCAGCGAGCGGCGCCTCCCTTCCCGATATGGTCAAGGTGGCCTGCGCCTATGGTATTCCGTCGCTTCGCATCGACCACCAGTCGCAGCTGGAGCATGTGGACCGCGCGCTCACGGCCGATGGGCCAGCATTAATTGACGTTGTAGTCGATCAAAATCAAGAGTTTGAACCGCGATCGCGGGCAAGGCAGTTACCCGATGGGCGTATCGTTTCCCCTAATCTAGAGGACATGTACCCATTCCTGGATGAGACTGAACTAATGGACAATGTGATCAAGGAATAAGGACATTACCATACTAACAAACCGCGCCCGCGCGCCGGTACGACACGAAGACTGGACAGACAAGTAACATCATGACTGGCAACGATATATTCGACGAGTTATTCGTGCTGGAGTTGGCCAATAACCACTTGGGCGACCTGCAGCGAGGTCTGAAGATCATCAGCAACTATGCACAGGTCGTGCGCTTTAATAACGTGCGCGCCGCCATCAAACTGCAATTGCGCGATCTCGACAGCTTCATACACCGGGACTTTCGCCACCGTGACGATATCCGCTACATCAGGAAAACTCTCGACACGCGTCTCCAGCCGGAGGATTACGCCGCACTGGTGCAAGCCATCCGCGAAGCCAGCTGTATTCCGATGGCAACTCCGTTCGACGAGAGTTCCGTTGATTTCTGCTGCGAACTTGGCATCCCCATCCTTAAGATCGCCAGTTCGGACTGCAATGACTGGATTCTGATCGAGAAGATCGCGAAAGCGAAGAAACCGACTATCGTTTCTACGGGCGGCTCTTCGCCCAAGGACATCGACGACCTGGTCACGTTTTTCAACAACCGTCATATTCCCCTAGCCATTAACCACTGCGTCTCGATTTATCCTTCCGAAGACTCGGAGATTGAGCTTAATCAGATCGACTTTCTCCGCCGGCGTTATCCCAATCACATCATAGGATTGTCATCGCACGAACACCGCGACTGGACTTCGTCCATGCTCATGGCCTATGCCAAGGGCGCGCGAACCTTCGAACGTCACGTCGACATCCAGACCGAGGGCATGACCGTTTCTCCATACTGCTCCGTACCGGAACAGGTTGACACCTGGTTCAAAGCCTTCCATCGCGCTAAGCGCATGTGCGGAGCTCCGGGAACACAAAAGCGTCTGCCTCCGCAAAAGGAAATCGCCTATCTCGACGCGCTCGTCCGCGGCGTCTATGCCAGACGCGATCTTCCCGTAGGCCACGTTCTGCAGGACGCCGATGTTTATCTGGCCATTCCGCTGCAGCAGGGACAGATCTCCTGCCGCGAACTCATGCGAGGCGAAGTCATCCGGAAAGCGGTGCCCAAAGATCAGCCCATTATGATCGACGCCATTGACAGTCCTTATGCCAACATTCCGTCGCTCACCGAACTGATCTATCACCGCGGTCTTCCGCCCCAACCGGTTGCGCACGCGGCCAAAGCGGGTGGTGGCAAGTGAGCGCCCCGCACAAAATGAAAACCATCAGTGTAGTCACACCCTGCTTTAACGAGGAAGGCAATGTCCGCGACGTGTATGAACGTGTGCGCGACCTGATGTTAAGCCTCGGAAAGTACCGCTACGAGCACGTCTTCATCGACAACGCGTCTCGCGACACCACCTTCGCCGTCCTCAGCGAAATCGCCGCCACCGACTCCAATGTCAAGGTGATCCGCAATGCGCGTAACTTCGGGCATGTGCGCTCGCCCATGCACGCGCTGCTGCAAACCCGTGGCGACGCCGTCATTGCCCTCATGTCCGATCTGCAAGATCCACCGGAAGTGCTCGCTCAACTGATCGAACAGTGGGAAAAGGGAGTTCCCATCGTCATTGCCGTCAAGCATCAAAGCCGCGAATCCGCGCCGATGTTTCTGGTTCGGAAAATGTTCTATCGACTGGTCAACCACCTTTCCGACGACATCGAGACTTACGAAAACTTCACCGGCTTTGGGCTCTATGACCGCCAAGTGATCGACCTCGTCCGCCAGTTTGGCGATCCCTACCCTTACTTCCGCGGCATGATCGCTGAAATTGGCCTTCCCCACGCCGAAGTTGAGTATGAGCAGCAGCGCCGCAAGAGCGGTAAGTCCAAAAACAACTTCTATACCCTCTACGATCTCGCCATGCTCGGCATAACCAAGCTTTCCAAGGTCCCGCTTCGCATGGTCACGTTTTCGGGTTTTGCGGGATCGCTCCTCTCCTTGCTAGGAGGCACGGCTTATTTTGCCTACAAACTGCTGTTCTGGCACGAATTCACGCTGGGCATCGCGCCCATTGCCATCGGAATGTTTTTTCTGGGATCGCTGCAGCTGCTCTTCATGGGCATTATCGGCGAGTACATCGGGAACATCCACACGCAGGTGCACAACCGTCCGTTGGTAATCGAGCGCGAAAGATTGAATTTCCAGTACGAACCCGGCGAACCGCTGCCCCGCAGAGCTCTCGCGTCGGGTGCGGCTGCCGGCCGCTGAAGGACGAAGGACCTAGGTATGTCCAGATACTGTCCTTGATCTTAATACAACGAATGCAAGCGAAACATTTGCCAGACTCGATGAGCTTCCTTCCACAAAGTACTATGATCGGCGCCCAGCCCGACCTCCACCGGGGCTCGAGCCCGTTAGTCACTATGCGGCTCTTGCGGGCACTCGCAGAGGTCGCCGATGCCCACGGCTGGATCGCCTTCGCGGCAATCTCTCTTGTCTGCGGCTGGAGCCGCCTTAGTGGATTCGCTTCGCGGCATCTCGGCCACGATGAGTTATATACCTTTTACATCGCGCAGGCGCCCACGCTAAAACAGTTACTCGTACTAACTCGTACGGTCGATCTCCATCCTCCACTGTCTTATCTTCTAGTCCGCACCTCCTTCGCGCTTTTCGGAGTTAGCTCATGGTCATGCCGGCTGCCCTCTGTGCTCGCCTTTCTCTTCACTGGCGTGCTCGTGTTTTGGTTAACAAAGCGCATCCTGTCCCCTCTCTACGGAATCGTTGGCATTCTATTTCTTTGGTGCGCCACTTTTGCTTACCAGGCGGAGGAAGCGCGGCCCTATTCTTTGATGCTCTTCTTTACCACTCTCATGCTCGCAAGCTGGTACCAGGCGACCGCAGTTGACAACCTTTCTGTTATCCCCTCCGACCGCCGCCTGGCGCTGTTGACCTTGACCATTGGCGGAGTCGGACTGCTGCTTTCGCACGTTCTCGCTGTCCTTCCTTATGCTGCGTTCTTTGCTGCGGAGCTCGTCCGGCTATCCATTCGCCGCAAATCCGATTGGGCGCTCTGGATTGCTCTTAGCGTCCCTGCCATCTCTGGCCTGACATATCTGCCGCTCATCCACACGCGCTCCGGTGTTTTGTTTGCCGACGACTACCATGCGACACCGGTGCGGATATTCAATTCCTATTGGGAACCCCTCCGATTCCTGGCAGTTCCTTTCATGTTCGTTGTGCTGGTCGTCTGCTTATGGCCTGTGTTGCACAAACCCGCTTCACAAGGGCAATCACAAAGAACTGCTTCGCTACCGCCACCGGCAACGCTCTGCCCCTTTGGATTTCTGTTCCTTTGTTTTTCATTGGTTCCGCTCGCTATTGGTATCGTTTTCGCGCATACCGGCACTGCATTCTTCGATCGATATGGAACTGTATTTATCATTCCCATCGTTTTTGTTCCAGTACTCGTACTCGGTTTCGGTACGCAGCGCAACCAGATAGCAGGAGTGACGGTTGCGATCGCGCTAAGTGCCGTGTTCTTCTTCAACAGTTCAGGCAAATCCTGGATGATTGAACAACTCGGCAATTTTGCTCCACCAAGAGTTGCTCGATACGTGCTCAACGCGCTTGCACTGCCCGCACTCATCACCGAGCCAATGAGGCCGCGGGTCCCACCTTACTTGCAACAAGCTCTTGAAAACGCTCCCGATGTGTCCGATCTCGACACGATCGAGACCGATCTTCCTCTGGTCGCAAACACCGGTTTGACATTCCTCGAGATCGATCAGCAGGGAGACGCCAAACTCACAAAGCGCCTGTACCTCCTCGACGATAAGCGGGCTGCCGCCGCCATTGCGCACGATACCGTGTTTAAGGATTACGACCGGCTGAAGGAATCCTTCCCCATCCGCGGCAAGGTCGAGCCGTATTGCGCTTTTATCAGCGAGCATCCGCGCTTTCTGGCGATAGGCGCCTACAACCACCCTCAGGGATGGCTCCTCAAGAAACTTGATATGGACGGAGCGGACCTCCGCATCATCGGCAGCTATCACGGCGTCAGCGAAGAAGCCCAACTGTACGAAGTCACAATCTCGAAGACCGCTTGCCCAGCGCAGCCCTGATCGAACTATTGGCTGCAACCCTTGAGGGCTTTTCAGAGTAAGGCACGATCAGGACAGCATCATCCGATTCAGAACGTGTTAGCTGGTGGGATGGCGCAGGAAATGATCTACCGGCGCCAGAATACGTGGAATATTCCCACCATACGGCTCTCGGGAAACTTCCGCGTGACTTCTGCTCTTACCTCGGGACCCATCCTGGCAGTGGGAAAAAATGGAGCTTCATTGATCACTACTAACTTGAGATCGTCCGATCTCAGCGCCTTCAATACTTCTTCGGCTGAAGCGTTGCCATCGTCGCGGGTTACATTCTTCAGTCCGGAAAGAAAATACAGCTCTGGACAATCGTTGCCCGCATACATCAATCCGTTAGGCGAGTGCTGTTGCAGAAAATGAATCAAGTCTGCAAAATTCGCGGCATACTCGATTCGTAGTCCCCCAGCTCGCTCCAAATGCAATTCATCCATCTGCCCTACGTGGTGGGTCAATTCATAGATGTGATCCGGAACCAGTCTAACCACGCCAAACAGCAGATAAAATCCTGCCACCGCGGCCAGCACATACGTTCCCGGTTGCTGTTTGGCGGTCGCAACAATTGCCACCGCGGCTAGCAACGTCAGCGGCGCTGCATAACAAAGATAAATGGGCGCAGCGAACGGATACTGTACCAAGCCACAGATTGCCGCGAGCGAGATCAGAACCATCACCCGCTGCCGCTGCAGCTTAGTTAGGCCGCCCCACTTCCCTGCCCATAGCACAACCACCGCGCCCAGAAACACGACCAGCGGAGTGAGCGTCGCAACCGAATACCACACTCCCGAAACGATCTCCGTCGACGTCGCAGCCTTCACCAGCATCACCGTTAACCCCAGGCCGACCGCCGCACTCACAACCTTTCCCTGAAAATCGCGCCAGTACATCGCCGCCGCCACCAATCCCGCCAGCGCCAGCGCGTATATGCTTTTTTCGATCCCGACGGGACGAATCACTGCCAGCCCGACCGAGCGCTCGATTATGCTCGAGGTGACGCCCGAAAAGAACTGGACGAGCGCTCCCGACCTTGCGTAGGGCGCCAGAAAAGCAATCACCGGGCTCAGCACTCCGCCGACAAACGGAATCACCAGCCGCGACAGGGCGCTGAATCGCTCGCCCGTTGCCGCCTCCCGCACATTCCGTTCACCGAGCAGGATCAGCACCACCAGCATTGCTGAAGGCAGCACGAAATGGTAGAACTCGCCCATCCCCAGTCGCGTGTGGAAAACGTAAACTACCGTGGCCAAAAACAGCAGCACTGCACTTGTGCTGCATATGCGATATGGAACCGCGCTCTTCCATGTTCCGGTCGATTCATGATCGTGCGGTTCATCATTCTGCACGTCGCTCTGTGCACTGCTCTGCACGTCGCTCTGTTCCAGAAACGCCAGAAACAGCAACGCCCCCGCAATGTAATAGGCCCCAATTACTTTGATCAGAATTGACACCCCGCCGCAAACGCCCGCCGCAAACAACCACCGCGCCCTGCGGACATCCAGGTATCGCAGCAGCGCCGCTGCGCCAAACGTGGCAAAGAACAGGTTGTACCAGGACGGCATAGCCGCCGGATAATTCGGATAACTCCAAGCCACCGCCACCAGCGCGATCAGGCCGGCCGCGACCGCGGATGTAAAGCGCAGAGCAATGTAGTAGATAGCAGGAACCCATGCCAGAAAAAATAGAAACGCGCAGATTCGCAACGACATCAGGCTTACGCCAAAAACGCGAAACGCCAACGCGTGGATCACCCCCAGCCCACCCGTGTAGATCTCCGCAAAATCGCGATGCGGAAGCTGCCCCTGCATCACTCGCAGCGCGCCCTGGCTCAGAATGCCGTCATCAGCCGGAACCCAACCGCTGCCAATGTGGGCCCCAACATAAACCGCAGTGATCGCAAAAACCGCACCCAGCACCAGCAAGCGAATCACCCACCCCTGAGCGGCGGTCACAACCGCCACTTCACTCTCGCTGGCCTCCAATGCCTCGGCGCCCTGTTCGTGAACCTGTATTTCAACGCTCAGCATTGGACTCAGCTTTTCACGCAACGGCGGTTCAATTTGCATCCCTGACCTCGCGGAAGCCTTCTCTGTTTCCATCTTCACTTCGCCTCCAGCGCCGTCAGCCGCAGCTTCGCTTCCCTGCTGTCCTGGTTCAGTTGCAACGCCCGCTGATACTCTGCCCGCGCAGCCGGCACATTCCCGCTGTTTTCAAACGACACCGCCAGCCAATAGTGATAGTCCCAAAACTTTGGATCCATCGCCGCCGCCTGCAGCAGGTAAGGTTGTGCCTCCGCGTTTCGTCCATCCTGTAACAGCGCGCGTCCCAGAAAATGCTTAGGAGCTGCCTGTTCCGGCACTAACTGCACGGCGCGCGACAGCAATTGTTCTGCGTCCCGGTATTGACCGTCTAATAAGTGAATATTGCCGCAGTTGTAGAGCGCCGAATATAGATTTGGTTCCTTCTCCAGGACTTCCGAGCAAAGCGCCAAAGCGCGCTCATAGTCGCCCATTTGTCCATACAGCCCCGCGAGTCCCGCCATGCCCACTTCCGACTTGGCGTAATCCGGATTCACACGATCCAGCCACACCCGGCCCTCCTCAAATCGACCGGCGTGGATATATGCTTCCGCCAACGCCAGCGGCCCATAGCCGTACTCCGGATGATCTTTCACCACCGACTGCGCCAGTTGAATCGCGAGATCATGTGCGCCCCGCTGGCTGTACTCTTTGGCTAGCCCCGCCAATGCATATGGATTCCCCGGATACAGCGATTGCCCGCGCACCAGCAGCACAAAGTCGTTTCCCCAGTACACCTGCTGTGCCAGTGATGCGCCGACATATGCAATGCACAACACGATGACCGCGCATCCTTGCACTGCCTGCGCATTCCATCTCCTGAAGGACGGCAATCGCCGCAGGCCCATCGCCGCAAGAATCGCAAATCCGATCGACGGCAAATACATGTAACGATCGCGCACGAAATCGCCATTGCCAAAGTTTCGCAAATACAACGCCGGTGCTAAACCAACCATCAGCCACAATCCCGCAAACGCAACGGTGGAGGCCCCTTCGCGCCGATTCCAATACCACAACCCAACCAGCGCCGCTCCCAGCACTAACAGAGGCACCACGACCTGACTAAGGATTGCGCCGGTAACATAGTTCGTAACATCGCTCGTAACATAGGGAGTGTAGTAAAGCCCCGTCATACCCACCGGAACCAGCAACTGTCGCAGATAAGTGGACAGCACCAGCGGCAAAGTTCGCGCGACGTCCATCATCCCGTGATCGGGATCAAACTGCCCGGTTGTATGCAGCAGAGCGTGCTTTCGCAACAGCGCATAAGCCAATGTCACCACCGCGTACGGAGTCGCCTCCAGCGCCGCCGCAAGAATTCTCCGCCCCGGCGATGCTTTTTCTCTTCCCGGATGCAACCACGCGTAGATTCCCACCAGCGCCGGAAATATTACAGCCATTTCCTTCGTAAGCAGGGCGCATGCCAGCAGCGCCAGCGACGCGATCCACCACGCCACTCTCTTCTTGCTTTCGGGATTGCGCTCCAGATCACGCCCGTTGAGAAACCCCGCAAAGGCCAGCGCGGCAAACATGGTCACCATCGTGTCCGATGCTGCGGAAATCCATGTGACCGGCTCAATGTGAATCGGATGCAAAGCAAAAATCAGCGTCGCCAACGCCGCCGTCCAGTATTCCAAGCCCAGCCGCCGCACCAGCCAAAACACTGAGACAACCGCTCCCACGTGCAACAGAACCGCGGCCAGGTGCCATCCCCACGGCCGCAATCCGAACAATGAGTAATTCAACATCGACCACGCCACAAACAGCGGCCGGTAATACACCTGGTGCCGCGCCACGTGATACCACAAGTCGCTCGTGAACGCCCGTGGTAAGTTACTCCATGTCCGGATGATCGGATTGTTCACGATCTGCGGCCAGTCATCCCATACAAATTCAAAAGACAGAGAGCCACTGTAAAGTACGAAAGTAACCAGTCCAAGCATCGGCAGAAGAATACCTGGCCGCCGCAGATACTTAGCCAACAGTTCCGCTGTGCCAGCTTCCGGATGCCCTGGGCTCTCGTTCATGCGGTTATTCCCTGAGTCGATCACTCTCAATCAGCCCATACTAGCCTTCCCTGTCGCTAGCCGCATGTTACTCAGGTTACCTGCGTGTGCCACTTATTCCCGCATTTCGCCCTGTTGTTTATGCGACGATCGTCTTATGGGGTCTGTCACCGGAGCCAAACCCGCCAAGGCGCTGTGCCCGGTTCTGTGCGTCGATCTCGACGGCACTTTGATCCGAGGTAACGTCCTTTGGGAGTGTTTCCTCGACCTGCTCAAGACCCGCCCCGTCCTGCTGCTGCTGCTCCCGTTCTGGTTATTTTCGGGACGAGCGTTCCTCAAACGCCAACTCGCCGCCCGGGTCCACCTCAATCCCGCCCGTCTTCCCTATCGGCAGCAGGTCCTTGATCTTCTCCGGCAGGAAAAGGCCAACGGCCGCCGCATCGTGTTAACAACGGCCGCCGACCGCGAGCTTGCGCAAGCGATTTCCAGTTATCTCGGCCTCTTCGACGAAGTGCACGCCAGTGACGGCCAGTTGAACCTCAAGGGAGCGAACAAAGCGGCGTTTCTGGCAAAACAATACGCCCAGACCGGCTTCGAATATGTGGGCGACTCCGTCGCCGATGTGGAAGTCTGGCGCCGCGCCAGCGCAGCTTACGTGGTCGGCTCCGAAGCCCGCGCCAAGCAAGCCGCTGCAGTAACCACGCTCAAAGTCACGATCCTTGAACCGCGAGCAACATTTCGCGGATGGTTGCGCACGTGGTTCAGCGCCCTTCGCGGCCACCACTGGGCAAAGAACCTCCTACTCTTCTTACCCCTCGCTCTCTCCCACAACCTGACGGTCACGCCCATTCTCCGCACACTCGCTGGCTTCGCCCTCTACGGCTTTTCCGCCTCCGGACTTTACATTCTCAACGACCTCCTCGATCTCCACTCCGATCGCGAACACCCCTGGAAAAAAGAGCGTCCCTTCGCCACCGGCGAAATCTTAATCCCCGAAGGGCTGCTCGCCGCGTTTATCTTGATCGGCTCGGCACTCGGCCTGGGCTTCCTGCTCGACGTCCAGTTTGGGCTTGTACTGTTCGGATACGCCGCTCTTACGATGTTGTATTCGCTCTATCTCAAGAAGATCGCCTTGCTCGACGTCTTCGTTCTCTCCAGCTTCTACAGCTTCCGCATTCTCGCCGGGGCCATGATTTCCGCGACGCCGCTCTCGCAGTGGTTCCTCGCGTTCTCGATGTTTCTTTTTCTTAGTCTCGCGATGGCGAAACGATACTCAGAGTTACTTAATGCGAGCGACTTAGTTAGGACTGGTAATTCCGGACGTGGCTATCATATGGGCGACCGGGAGCTGCTGCTCTCACTTGGCGTCGGCAGCAGTTTTTCGGCAGTCGTTATCTTCAGCCTTTACGTTCACAGTCCGGATGTACGTTTGCTCTATTCCTCGCCGGAGTTTCTGTTCTTGCTTTGCCCCATCGTTCTCTATTGGCTAAGCCGGACATGGCTCCTAGCGCATCGCGGGGAATTGAAGGAAGATCCGGTAACTCTAGCCATCCGGGATCCAGTCAGTTACGGAGTGGCGCTGGCGTCAGCAATCGTAATTGCCGCGAGCATGATCCATGTGAATTGGTAAAGTAACAGATTCGGAGGCGACGCTATTATATGTTAGTCAACGGTTATTAGGCACACTTACTATGTCTGGTCAATCATCCGCAGCCGCGGCTTTACGCAAACAATCCGCTGCAGCGCCGCCTATCAGGCGAATTCTCTCTTGGGGCCGCTACCCGAAGACCGTGCATCATTACGTCCACAAACCCGCATGGAGCGACCAAATACCGGAACTTCTCAAGGCTGCCTCGCCCGGTTCTTTGCTTCCTTATGGCCTCGGCCGCAGCTACGGCGATTCCTGTCTCAACGCCGACCGCGAACTGATCGACTGTTCCCGTCTCAACCGTATCCTCGGTTTCGACGAATCCACCGGCATGCTTCGCTGCGAAGGCGGCGTGAGCCTCGCCGACATCATCGACGTTTTTCTTCCCAAAGGATGGTTCCTTCCCGTCACGCCCGGCACCCGCTTCGTCACTGTAGGTGGAGCCATCGCCAATGACGTGCACGGTAAGAACCATCATTGCGCTGGAACCTTCGGTGCTCACGTCCGCCAAATCGGACTGCATCGCTCGGACGACGGTCTGGTGCTCTGCAGTTCCAATTCCAGTTCCAACGACAATTCCAACCTGCTCCGCGCCACCATCGGCGGTCTCGGCTTGACCGGCGTAATCGCTTGGGCAGACATTCAACTTAAACGCGTGGCTGGTCCCTGGATCGATGCCGAACTCGTTCCCTTCCAGTCCCTCAACTCATTTCTGGATCTTAGCCGCGAAAGCAATGACCGCTTCGAATATACCGTGGCATGGCTCGACTGTTTTGCCGGAAAGAATACTCGTGGCATCTTCTTTCGCGGCAACCATGCCGCCGATCGCGGCAAGGAATTCCATCCCAAGCACGGCCTGAAACTGCCCTTTGCATTGCCGGCCTGGATGCTCAACCACTACTCCGTAAGAGCCTTCAATACTGCCTACTACAAGATTCACGCGGCCAGGAAGAGTGCAGCCGTCGTACCTTACGACTCGTTCTTTTACCCCCTCGATTCCATCCCGCAATGGAACCTGCTCTACGGCAGACAGGGCTTTCTGCAATATCAGTGCGTAATCCCGGAAACAAACCTTGAAGCTTTCGAGGAGTTACTCGACCGTATCGCCCGCTCCGGCATGGGCTCATTCCTGGGCGTGTTGAAGCAATTCGGCTCTGCGCCACCGGCTGGCATGCTCTCCTTCCCGCGCCCGGGGCTCACCATCGCGCTCGACTTCGCCATGCGAGGTGAGCGCACGCTCCAACTCATGCAGTCGCTGGATGAGATTGTCGAGCAAAGTGGAGGAGCGCTCTATCCTGCCAAAGACGCTCGCATGAGTCCCGCTTTATTTGAAGCCTCGTTCCCGCGGTGGCGCAGCTTTGTTCCCTACATAGACCCTAAGATGTCGTCCTCATTCTGGCGACGTGTAACTGGGGCCCAATCATGAAGAAGATCGTCATCCTCGGCGCCACCTCCGGAATTGCGCTGGAAGTCCAGCGCCAATTAGCTCGCCGCGCTTGCGAGTTACTCCTCATAGCGCGCTCACCGCAACGCCTTGCCGAACTCCAGAGCGACTTAGTAACCCGGGGCGCAAAGCAGGTCTTCACTTACTCTGCCGACTTGTCATCTATCCAGCAGCACGCCGCCATCTTCGAGTTTGCCCGCCATAATTTGCCCGGCTTTGACACCGTGCTTCTCGCTTACGGCTCGATGCACGACCAAAAGGATTCGGAAACCTCGATCGACGTTCTTCTGGAAGAACTGCACGTCAACTTCGTCAGTGCCACCGCAATCCTCACTCTATTCGCCGCCGATTTAGAACGCCGGCGCACTGGATGCCTGGCCGCCATCACCTCCGTCGCCGGAGATCGCGGGCGTCGCTCCAACTACGTCTACGGTTCCGCCAAAGGCGCTCTCGCCTTATTTCTTCAGGGACTCCGCAGCCGCCTTTATCCCGCCGGCGTCCGCGTCATGACCATCAAGCCCGGGCCGGTGCAGACTCCGATGACCGATCACCTGCCCAACGCAACGCGCTTCGCCGATCCGGAGCAGGTTGCTAGCGATATCGTACGCGCCCTCGAACGGCGCTCGCCGGACGTGCTCTATACTCCAAAAGTCTGGCGCTACATCATGACCGCCGTGCAGCAGATCCCGGAAAGCATTTTCAAACGCTTATCGCTCTGACACAGAGTCAAGACGAAAAGGGCCGCATGCCTGCGGCCCTTCACCATCGGTTTGAACACGACTAATCAGCGCTGACTCCATCCAGAGATCACGAGCAGCATCGGGCGCTGACACGTTGCAGTTCTAAGAAATCAGAGTCAAAGCAGCGGACAGGAGTGTCCGCTCTACACACAATCACGAGCTTTACCGTCTTCCGCGTCCGCCACCGCCGCCGGAATGGCCGCCACCGTGACCTCCTGGACCGCCTCCCGGACGTCCTCCTCGTCCTCGCCGCCGGCGATTACGATCACCACCGCCGCTGGGACGTCCTTCTCGCGCACCTTCCGGACGCGCTGCTCCGGCTTCTACGGACGCTACCACTCCATCCACGCGGTTGAAGTTCGGCTCGTCATCCGCATCGAAATCCGCGCCGCCCTCGATCACCGCTGTAGGTGTACCCTGTGGCACTGCCGGTGCTGGACCTGACGATGAAAGATCCGCTTCCGCGTCCACTTCCGGCGGCGGAGCCCCGCCCATTTTTGCGCGCTGCTCTTTCAGGATTGCCTTCCGCGACAGCTTGATGCGGTTGCCTTCGACGGCCAGAACTTTCACCAGCACCTGATCGCCTTCCTTCAATTCATCGCGAACATCCTTGATTCTGTGTTCGGCGACTTCGCTGATATGCAGCAAGCCATCAAGGCCGGGAAGAATCTCGACGAACGCCCCGAAATCCGCCAACCGGCTGACCTTGCCGAGATAAGTCTTCCCCACCTCGGCTGACGCCGTCAGATCGCGGATAATCTGCAAAGCCTTGTTCGCCGAAACTTCATCGTTCGAAGCCACATTGACCTTGCCCGAATCTTCCACATCGATCTTCACCCCCGTCTGCTCAATGATGCTGCGAATCATCTTGCCGCCGGGCCCAATCACGTCGCGAATCTTGTCGACCGGAATCTGCAGGGTGTAGATACGCGGCGCGTACGCCGATACCTTCACGCGGCCTTCGGTGATAATCTCGTCCATCTTTCCTAGAATGAACAACCGTCCACGCTGCGCCTGCGCCAGCGCCTCGCGCATGATCTGGGAAGTGATGCCCGCGACTTTAATATCCATCTGCAGCGCGGTGATGCCGTCTTTGGTTCCGGCAACTTTGAAATCCATATCGCCGTAATGATCTTCCGCGCCGGCAATGTCGGTCAGGATGGCGTACTGTTCGCCTTCTTTCACCAATCCCATCGCCACTCCGGCCACCGGAGCCTTCAAGGGCACGCCCGCATCCATCAGCGAGAGCGAAGCGCCGCAAATCGTAGCCATCGAGGACGATCCGTTCGACTCCAGAATGTCGGAGACAACGCGCATGGCGTAAGGCCAATTGTCTTCGGTCGGAAGCACCGCCGAAATGGCGCGCTCGGCGAGCGCTCCGTGACCGATCTCGCGGCGGCCGGCGCCACGCATGAACCCGACTTCTCCGACGGAGAACGGCGGAAAGTTGTAATGCAGCATGAAGCGCTTCTTGGCTTCGCCTTCGAAGCCCTCCAGACGCTGCATGTCGTCGCTGGTGCCGAGCGTGGTGGTAACTAATGCCTGGGTCTCACCGCGCGTAAAGACGGCGCTGCCGTGCGCGCGCGGCAAAACTCCGGCTTCGATCCAGATCTCGCGGATCTGGTCGAAGGCGCGCCCGTCGGGACGGCGCTTGTGGTCGATTACCTGGTTGCGGAAAATGCGCTCGCGCAGGGTCTCGTAGTACTCCTTGACCTTCGCTTTTCCTGTCGCGTCATCCTCGGGCAGGGCGGCCAGCAGTTCCTTCTCCAGTACACGCACCAATTCGTAGCTCTCGGATTTCGGATGTTTCGCAGTGTCAAGAGCGTCCGCCAGCCGCTGGCCGATCTTTGATTCCAGACTCTTGAAGTACGCCGCGTCGAACTCCGGCGGGGTCACCTGGCGCTTCGGCTTGCCGACCTTGCTGCGCAGTTCATTAATGGCCGCGCAAATTTTCTTGATTTCGGTGTGCGCGAATTCGATCGCGTCCACCACCGTCTCTTCTTTCACTTCTTTCGCGCCCGACTCGATCATCACAATCGCATCGGCGGTGCCTACGACCATGATGTTAAGCAGGCCGTCACGCATTTCGGTGTAGGTGGGATTGGCGATGAAACGGCCATCCAACAAGCCGACGCGCACGGCGGCGATCGGGCCTAGAAACGGAATATCGGAAACAGTCAGCGCCGCCGAAGCGGCATTGATGCCTCAGACATCGGGATCGTTTTCCGTATCGGCGGAGAGGACGAAGGCGATGACCTGGGTCTCGCACTTGAAGCCCTCCGCGAACATCGGACGAACCGGCCGGTCAATCTGGCGGCTGGTGAGAACCTCGCGCTCGCTCATGCGCCCTTCACGCTTGATAAAGCCGCCGGGGATGCGTCCACCGGCATAGGTGTACTCGCGGTAGTCAACCGTGAGTGGAAAAAAGTCGATGCCCTCGCGGGGATCGGGATTCGAGGTCGCAGCGGCGAAAACTACATTTTCGCCGAAGCGCACGACGGCCGAGCCGCCGGCTTGCTTGGCAAGTTTTCCAGTTTCAATAGAGAGGGATTTTCCGCCTGCGATTTCGACGGAAACTTTTGTAGCTTCAGGCTTCATAGTTCATCCTTTTATAGGGCAGAAGGGCATGCGCGCGATTACGGAGTTCGCGTGGGCGGGCGTAGGCCAAGGCCGCGGTTGGGAACGCACTTTGCAAAGGCTCTCGTGATCTGGAAAACCAAATCTGGGAAACCAGTCTGGAAAACCAGTCTGGAACCGGCCCCACACGGAGCCGGCCGCGCTGTTATTTGCGGATACCGAGCTTGGAAATAACGGTCTTGTACCGTTCCGAGTCGTACTTCTTCAGGTAGTCGAGCAGACTACGACGCCGGCTCACCATCATGAGAAGTCCGCGGCGCGAGCCGTGGTCTTTCTGGTGCGTTTTGAAGTGTTCCGTCAATTGACCAATGCGCTCGCTCAGCAGAGCGATTTGAACTTCGGGGCTGCCGGTATCGGTAGCGTGCGTGCGATACGTGTCAACGACGGACTGCTTTTGCTCTCTGGCTAACACTAACCTGTTGCACTCCTGTCTCTTCTCGTTTTCGTAACTGTTCGATGGTAACACGCTGCTCTCGAAGGTGGCAAACCAAACGCAGTTCTGAGGTCTCGGTTCTCAGAAAAGCCCAGGAACGATCCGGTTTTCACCGAGAACTGGGAACCGAGAACTGAGAACCTCGTACAAGGTGGCTTACGGCACAGCTGAAGCCGTGCCCTTTCAAAACCGATTTAAACTGCACCACCACCCCTCGCCAGGATCGCTGTGCGCGAAAACTCCGTCGAGGTTATACTAGAATCCAGAGCTGAAATAAACGGCGGACGTATCCATCTTCCCGTTTATTCCTAGGGATGTAAGCTGGGCCAACTCTACAGACCATCCATGTAGCCGGCCATCATAAGAATTTAAAAATACGGAGAACTTACTATGCCACGAGGCCGATCAACTTTTACCAAACGTCAGAAAGAACAAGCGCGCCAACAGAAACAGCGGGATAAGAACGAACGCAAGACGCAACGGAAGGAAGAAAAACCGGAGGGTGGAATCGTGAACGAGGAGCAAGAAATGCGGGAGATGCGCGAACTCGCCGAAGCCCAAGCCGCGCTGTTCCGTATTGGCGCCGACGACGAACCCGATGCTATCGAGATCTCAATCCCACACGGCACCAAGGCAATCGATCGCTAACGTCTTGTCCGATTCGCCGGAGCGCAACGTTCCGGCGAACCCAGTTCAATTCCAATCAACACTTGATGTGGAGTGCCGGGCGTCCCCGCCCGGCGGCACTCCGCTAAACGTCACTTCACTAAACATCGCTCCACTAAACACTAAACAAAGACCTCCCCGGGCAACCTGATCAGCGTCCGTGATGCGAGCGTGTTGGCAACAACCCGCCTCGGGCGGTCATTGGCTGCCGACGCATCCACCTGCTTGCGTTCGATGCGCAGCTTCAAGGCACGCTCGATATTGCGCAGGTCGAGAACTTCCGCGCCCGTGACCAGCGTGGACGCCCGGCCTTGAGAGCCCGCCCGGCCGGTACGCCCGACGCGATGAATGAAATCTTCCGCCATCTTCGGCAAGTCGTAGTTGATCACATGCGCCACGTCGTCACAGTGCAAACCACGCGACGCGATATCGGTCGCGACCAGTATCTGGTAGCGCCCTTCCTGAAATCCGCTCAAGGCGCCGTTGCGCTGGGACTGCGTGCGATCGCCGTGAATCATGGCAGCCGAGAAGCCATCGCGCGCAAGTTCCTGGGCCAGTCTTTGCGCGCCGCGTTTGGTGCGCGTGAAAATCAGGGTCTGTCCTTTTTCCCCGTACAATAACTGCCGGAGCACGTCCAGTTTTTCTGAGGGACGCACCTCATAGGCTTCCAGGGACACGCTCTCCGCCGGCTTCAGCACCGAGCCAAGCGCAATCCGCACCGGCTCCCGCGTATAGTCATTCACCAGAGAGGCCACCGACTGTTCCAGAGTGGCTGAGTAACACAGCGTCTGCCGGCGCTGCGGCAGAATTTGCAGGATGCGCCGGATGGCCGGAAGAAAACCCATATCCAGCATGCGGTCGACTTCGTCGAGCACCAGGATCTTCACGTGACGCAGGTCCGCGAACTTGCGGGTGATGAAATCCTGCAAGCGCCCCGGAGTCGCAATCACAAATTCGCAGCCGGAGCGGAGACTGTTGATCTGCGCCTTTTCCGCTACGCCGCCGATCACCAGCGCTGCCTTCGGCATGTTCTTGGCACGCAGTTGTTCGTACTGCTCGTGAACCTGCATGGCCAATTCCCGCGTGGGCAACAGGACCAGGGCACTAACGTTCTTGGTGGATCCATTATTAGCCGAGTCATTCTTGGATGATTCGGCGCGCAGCATCTCGATGATCGGAATCAGAAACGCCAGGGTTTTACCGGTGCCAGTCTGGGCCGTGCCAATGACGTCCTTGCCTTCTAGGGCAGGAGAAATGGCGCGCGCCTGGATGGGTGTGAGGGTAATGAATTGAGCTGCCGCCAGTTTCTGCTGCAACGCAGCAGACAGGGGCAGTTCCGTAAATGTGGTCATTCGATTGTTTTCTTTCTGGAGGGGCTTAATGTCAATTTCTCAGACTCGTGGTCTTAAGACTAGTGTTGAGAGTTCGCAATGCCGCTCGCATTGAAATTGGCGCTGGAACCAAACGGCGGGCAGGAAATGCGGAAATGTTTCGGATCCAATCGGATCCCCGCGTGACGAGCAAACCGTAGCAAAAGCGTTAACAGCAGTATAGCAGAAGACGACGCGGCGTGCGGTTACGTTGGTCATAAGGCGGAGAAACGTATTGATAACTCAGGCACTTGGTCGTGTGGCCACCGCTCTCGGATCTCGGACACGGTGTCGCAGTTCGCGGTTATATCTTCGCGGTTAGATCAGAGTCAGGTGCAATCGGAATTCATCCCTCACTTTCTCTTGCTCCCCATTTTCGCCGCGAGCACGGTAGCGTCATCGAGCATCTTGTCGATGCGGCGGCCCTGGGCGTCCGGAGTTCTGTAGTAGAAGATGCCAAACAGGTGTCCGCGCCGCCGCGCTGCCGACATGGCATCCCAACCTTCGCGGGCGCGGGGATGACGCGCAAAGGCTACCTGCAGAACGGGTGGCAGTTCCCGTTCCGCCTCCATGACGGCCAGCAGGCGTTCCGCAATCTGTTCCGCGCGGCGCATGCGGGCTGCGTCGCTTTTAACCTCCGTGATCCACTTCGCAATGTCGCTGCGGGTGGAATGATTCAACCCGTCATACCAGCGCCGAAACACGCGATCTTCGCGTAGAATGCGCTTGAGCTCATCGGGGATTTCTGCAGTCCGTTCTTCGCGGTCCAGTTCAATCTGAAAACGGGCGACGCTGCCTTCCGCGGCTCGCGCTCCCTTTTGCATGCGCTTGTTGACGAGCAGAATGTGCCGGCCGTTTCCCGTGGGAAAAAGCGATGTGCGAAACGCAAATCCATTGACATCGCCTTTTACTTTGATCTGACCACGCAACCCCCACGCTTTGGCTGCATCGAATGGTACGTGGATAACGACCCAATTGAGGCGGGAACGCATCCGCTCAAGTCTGGCCTCAAAACGCTTCGCGGCAAGAGTCGGCTTGGTTGTGGAGGCTTTCGGCATGGGAGGAAACCTGGCGATGGCATTCTAATATGAACAGACGAGTGCATTCAGTTCCGCCGAGACTTAGGGCGAGAGTTAAACTGTAAAATTAGACTGTCGGAAGGATATTCGGAGAACCCGGTGATCTGCCCGAAGTGCGGCGAGGACAATTCGGACAATTTCCGTTTCTGCGGAATGTGTGGCAACTTGCTTGAAGCCCGGCGGCCTGCGGGCGCGCCAGTACCGAACCTCCCCCAGATAGCCAATGCACGGATAGCCGACGCAAGGATAGCCGATAAACCGATAACCAATACGCCGGAACCACCCCGGCCCGCTATCTCGGAGAACGCAACCCTTCCCGCAAACAAGCAGGTACCGCCCATCAGCGCGCCCTCGATGCTGGGCCTGGATGAACCCGCCACAAATCAACCCAGTCCAAGTCAGCTAGGCCCAAGTCAGCTAAGTTCAAGTCAGCCCAGCCCAAGTTACTTCAGCCCGAGTCAATCCAGCCCAAATCAGCCCAGCATGGACGCGCTGCGGGAAAAGGCTTTCTCTGGCTTGGATTCTTTTTTTGAGCCCGAGCAACCAAAGACGGGAAGACGGCGAATCTTGCTGCTGCTGGCCCTGCTGGCAGCATTGGGCGTAGCCGGTTGGTGGACCTACAGCTTCCTCGGCGCCGCAGAAAGCGGAAAGTCGGATGCCGGGATCCGGTCCGCCGTAAATAAGAGTGCCAGGGGCACTCCAGATGCGGCTCCAGTAGGCTCGTCGCAGGTTCCGGTGCCGCCGGCAGCAGCAGTTCCGAAAGAACTTTCGGAGAACGCAAACGCTAGCCCCGCCGCTCCCCCAACAAATGCGGATTCAGAGGCCAAGCCTAATTCGACACCGGTAATTCCGAGAGAATCGCAACGGGATACGCGAAGGGAGAAGGTTGCGGAGAACCGCGAACCTCGCGTTGCCTCGAAAGCTGCAAGATTGCCCGAGCGCACCGCGGCTGACACCGGCGATGCGGACTTCCGCAAGGGCGAGGCTTCTCTCTACGGACGAGGTGTGCCGGAAAACTGTGACGAGGCAGTGAAATATCTGAAGGCGGCTTCGGCGAAATCAAATGCCAAGGCGCGGAGCGCGTTCGGAACGATGTATGCCACCGGCCACTGTGTGCCGCGCGACCTTCCAACATCCTATTCATGGTTTGCGCTGGCTCTGCGGCTGGATCCAAACAATCAGATCCTGGAAAAAGACTTGAGCGCGATCTGGAACCAGATGACGCCGCCAGAACGGCAGTTGGCAACGAGGATGAAACAATAAGTAATTGGATCTTGAATTGGAGAGTGGGAGGAGTACTACTCGCCGCTTGGAACCAGGTTTAACGCCTTCCGAACCGTTCCCCGTTCAATCATGATTTTCTGCTGCAGCAGCGTGATCGCATAAATCAACTGCTCGGGACGCGGCGGACAGCCCGGAACATAGATGTCCACGGGAATAACCTGATTCACGCTCTGCACCAGCGCATAATTATTGAAAACTCCGCCGGAAGTCGCGCACGCTCCCATAGAAATCACCCACTTCGGTTCTGGCATCTGCTCCCAGAGCTGGCGAATCACGGGAGCCATTTTGTTCGAGACGCGACCAGCGATAATCATCAGGTCCGACTGGCGCGGCGACGGCCGGAACACCTCTGCGCCGAAGCGCGCGATATCGAAACGCGACGCCCCCATCGACATCATTTCAATGGCGCAGCAGGCGAGGCCAAACGTCATCGGCCAGATCGAATTCTTGCGCATCCAGTTGACGGTGGAATCGAGAGTGGTCATGACAATGCCTTCGGGCACGCCGTCTCCGTAGACCAGTTCCTTAACTACCTTCTTGCCGTTCTCGACGTCAACGTAGGGGCCGAAACTGAGCTCTGGAGCCATGGCTATATTTTAACCGCAGAGGACGCCAAGCGCGCGGAGAAAGCCAAGCCTTGGAATTTCTCGGCGCACTCTGCGTCTCGGCGGTGATAGCGCTTACGGGTTCAGCACGATCTTTCCAAACATCTGGCTCTTCTCCATGTACTCATGGGCAGTGCGGATTTCATTCAAGGGAAAAGTATGGTCGATGACGGGTTTGAGGCGTCCGGCAAAGACGTGACTAAGCACGTCATACAATTCGCTCATCGTACCCATGTACGACCCCAGCAATGCCAGCTGGCGCGAGAACAGAAACCGCAGATCGAGTGCAACTTTCGGCCCCGTGGTAGCGCCGCAGGTCACGAGCGTGCCGCCAGCCTTGAGCGACCGCACGCTCTCTTCCCAGGTGGCCAGACCAACGTGTTCGACGACGATGTCGACACCTTCAAAATTTGTGATCTTGCGGACTTCCTGCGATATTTTTTGTTGGTAATGGTTGATAACAAAATCGGCGCCCAGTTCACGGGCACGCTCCATCTTGCGCTCATCGCCCGCGGTAGCGATCACGCGCGCGTGGAACAGTTTCGCAATCTGGATGGCGGCAATGCCCACGCCTGAATTCGCGCCCAGCACCAGCACGGTCTGTCCGGGGCGGATGGCGGCGCGTCCCACGAGCATGTGCCACGCCGTGACAAAGACTAGGGGAACGCTGGCGGCCTCATTGAAATCGAGCCAATCGGGGATGGGAATGACGTTGACGACAGGCACAGCAATCAGTTCACAGTTGCCGCCGTCCACGGTGTTGCCGAGAACGGCGAACTGGCGGCACTGATTCTGCAGGCCCGCAACGCACTTCGCGCAGTGATTGCAGAAAACCATAGGCGCAAGCAGCACGCGCTGTCCGGCCTTGAGGTCGTTGATGTACTCGCCGACTTCAACAATTTCGCCGGCGATATCGCTGCCGAGGATATGCGGCAAGTTAACGCCGGGGAGTCCCTTGCGTACGAATAAGTCGAGGTGGTTCAGAGCGCACGCTCGAATGCGCACCAAGACTTGATCCTTTCGCGGCTTGGGATCGGGCACGTCTTCGTAAGTCAGAACTTCGGGCCCACCGAACTGATGAATGCGGACGGCTTTCATGGACACTCCTCTAGCGCGGACAAAGGAAATTTGAACCTTACACGCTAGCACAAATTGCTTTGCCTCTGCGTAGCGCCAGCCGCCCTCGACGGGGTCCCCAGACCCGCGCGCTTTTCGCGCGCTGGGGTGGTCGGCTGTCCAGTCAAGCGCACCGGGGTCCCCGTCAAGCCCGGTGTTGGCTTGATGGGTGGAGGAGCCCGGTGTTCGCAAACGCCCGTGTTTGACCTTCCCCGCTCACCGAACCATAATCAGTGCTATGGACCTCTACGAAGAGATCGTCCGCCTGCGAAAAGACGGGCGCCGTGGCGCGATAGCGACCATCGTCAATGTCCGCGGTTCGATTCCTTCGTTCAAGAGCGCCAAAATGCTGGTGCGCGACGATGGCTCGATCGTGGGCACCATTGGCGGCGGCTGTGTAGAGGCTGAAGTGTGGCAGGCGGCGCGCGAAGTGATGGAATCGGAGAGGCCACGCACCCTGGCCTTTGATCTCAATCAGGATCCGAAATACGACGCCGGCCTCGTCTGCGGCGGAACGCTCGAGATTTTCGTCGAGCCCATCCTGCCTCCAGCAGATCTCTACATCTTCGGCGCCGGTCATGTAGCGGCCAGTCTCTACAAAGTTGCGAGAATCGCCGGTTTCGACGTAACCGTCATCGATGATCGCGAAGCCTATGCCAACCGCGAACGATTCCCCGAGGCACACCAGGTGATTGCCGCAGATTTCGACTTGGCCGTAGCGCAACTCGCACCCAGCGAGTCTTCCTACATCGTGATCGTCACCCGTGGGCACCGCGACGATATGCGCATACTACGTTGGGCAGTGCAGACTACGGCGCGCTATGTCGGGATGGTTGGGTCGAAGCGGAAAACCATCACCATCTTTAAAGAGCTGCAGCAGGAAGGTCTGCCAGCGCATTTATTTGACCGAGTCCACGCCCCCATTGGGCTTGATATCGGTGCCCTTACTCCTGAAGAAATTGCCGTGTCCATCACGGCGGAACTGATCGCGAAACGGCGAAACGTGGAGCGCAACCTGCCCCACATGAGTTGGTCCCAGAGTGCGGCGCGAGAGTCCGAGGTCGAGCCGAAATCTTAAGTCATTTCACCGCCGAGACGCAGAGTGCGCCGAGAAATTCTTTGGCCTGGGCCCCGCAGTGAATCATTCCTTCCAGTTTTTTCTCGGCGCTCTCGCCGTCTCGGCGGTTATGATTTCGAAATGCCGAACGAAGTCGAAATTAAATTTCGAATTGAGAATCTGCCCGCCCTGGCGCGCGCCCTCAAGAAAGCGGGCTTCAGGCAACTGACCCGTTCCACCCACGAAATGAATTCCCTCTACGATCTGCCCGGCCAGAAGTTGCGCAGGCGGGACGAAATGCTGCGCCTGCGCAAGTATGGCGAAACGTGGACCCTGACCCACAAGGCAAAAAGCAAGGCCGGACGCCATAAGGTGCGGGTTGAGCTGGAAACGCCTGTGGAGAACGGCCAGCAGATGGACGCCATTTTGCGTGCCCTGGGGTTCGAGCCCACCTTT
>Ga0074045_10001123_pt1 | contig 26067 bp, 28 predicted proteins | sample BogForMeECP23OM2_FD_94442 | JGI IMG/M metagenome (GOLD analysis project Ga0074045, IMG submission 94442) | Bog forest soil microbial communities from Calvert Island, British Columbia, Canada - Bog Forest MetaG ECP23OM2 | ecosystem: Environmental > Terrestrial > Soil > Wetlands ... | reverse complement strand
CGCCTCTATCAGGGAGAGTTCGGCCGGGTTCAGTACGGAAACCAGGTGGTCTACATGCATCGGAACCTTTGGAGTGGAACTGGCCAGACTCCGCAAGGCGGAGACCTGGTGGTCTACTCCACGGTTCGATTCTATCTCCCGTAACTACGAACAAAATTAATGCCGATCCAATGACGATTTGAGGAAACGCTATGAAGTCGCCTAAATGTATTCACCTTGGGCGCTGCACGCTGGGAGCGCAACGACATGTTTTGCGCATTCTTCCGCAGCCCCGAAGAGGAGAATGAAGTCCTAATGCCATCCATCAAGGAACTCGAGCGGGGAAAGAAAGCGCTGCACGTCCTGAGTCCGCAACGAGAAGACGATCACCTTAAGCGCCTTTAGGCGAAAGGTATCGACACGGCATTAGCCCGGACACGCGGTGAAGAAGCTGTGAAGAAACCTCGATGAAGCGCGGGACTCAGGACTTAGTGTGAGTTTCTCTGTTACTTCGATAGAGGGCCTCATTCCTCCTCTCTATTCTCTTACTCTCTCACGTGACTGCTGGTGTTGCGCGGAGCTTGCTTAGGCGGATCCAATGCTGCAGGTTGTATGTGAGGCAAGCCCACAGCATTTCCATCTGCGCCTTTGCGAGACCCCGCACATGAAATTGCCGCAGCCCCAGTTTGCTCTTGATCCGTGCGTGACAAAACTCCACGATTCTTCCCCGGCGACGGTATCTCTGCTGGGCTTCTTCACTGGCCATCTTTTTGCGGAACGCGATCACCACCGGGCTTTCTTCGAACTGCGCTACCGAACGGCCGTGCGTTTTGTTGTCTGGACAACACTCCGGTTTGCGAGCGCAGGTTTGGCAATCCTCAAGCCGTGCTTCGTAGACGTGGTAAATCATCCCGGTGCCCAACCCCCGGATCGTGAGCCGTAGGGTTGGAGGAGGGCCTGGCGATTTAAAATCCCCGGGTCAACTTCATGCTGCAGGAATTCCGGCGGGTTGATGGTAGGCACCTGGGACTCGATACGCCAAACCTGGAGAATCATCACTGCAATTTCGCGTACTCCGACTGGGCTTGCTTGAGAATGGGAATGTCAGGGTCGGCGTCTTCCCAGAGCGCGAGGAAATCTTGATAGGCGGCGAGCGCTCGAACGCGGGCGGTATCGGCATCTGCGCCGTGCGAGGTCTTCGCTTGCAGAGCATTGGCCCGGGCCACTCCCAGACGCGCCAGCGCTCCCGTCCAGCAGTTCCACACGATGCCGCCGTGATCGAGGATTTTCTGAAACTCGGCGGCAGCCGCGCCGCCCTGTCCGTCGGCCAAGTACGCTTCTCCGCGTACATACACGTGGTAGAGGCAGGAGAGATTGGTGACAAAATTAATTTGCCCCAACTCGATGGGGGAAGCAGCTTGCAAAGTATTCAGGGCGGCAGCAGGATTCTTTTTGTCCAGTGACAGTTGCGCCTGAATTGCCGGCAACCAAAGCAACTGCATTTGCGTGTCGAGCGGGAAGCGTTTTCCCAGGTCTCGGGCCAGTGATTCGGTTGGTGCCGCATCGCCTAGCATGGCGAACGCAAGCGCCGCTTCGACCTCGACGCCCTCACTCGTGGGAACGAGTTTCAAAGCTTCTGCCGCCAACTGCCGCGCTTCCGCAGGATTGCCGTAAGCGGCTTCCCACTGAGCGGCAATCGCCTGCCATATGGCCCCATTTTCTTTGCTGTCCGCCCGAATAGCGAAGTCCACGGCCCGCTTGGTCAGTTCCCGCGCTTTGGCAAGATGCCCGCCGTACGCCTCGGTATCGGATGCGAGCGCCAGTCCAGAGTTCCCTTCGGGCTTGCCCGCCAACCACTGTTGCTGCTCTGCCATCGCCGCGGAGTCAGAGCCGAGAAAGGCAAGCGCGTAGAGGGCATTGTGGAGTATGAAATCATCCGCTTTTCGTATCTGCGCTTCATGGATGTTCTGCCGCGCGTCGTCGAAACGCTTCAAGGCAAGAGTGTAGTTGGTGAGGTTGCCGTACAAAGCCACCCGATCCGGCGCAAGGCGCAAGCCTCGCCTCGTGATCTCCGCAGCTTTTTCATACTGCCCCTGTGCGGAGTACACGATGCCCAAATTGACGTACGCTGCGGCTGAGCGTGGATAGCTCTCAATCGACTCCTGATATTTCTGGGACGCCTTATCCAGTTCCCCGGTCACAGTCGAATAGTAGTCGGCGGCAATGACCAGTTTTTCTCGTTCGCTGGCATGTTCCCGCAACTGAAATGCCTTGGTAAGGTACTCGCTGGCCCGCCCTAGCTCGCCGAGACTGCTGTAGTCGTTGCCCACTGCCTTGTAGGCCACGGCAAAATTCGGATCAAGCTGGATGGCTCGTTGATCGTGAGGCAGGGCTGCAGCGGCACCTTTCTCGTTATTGGCCTTTAGGCCAAGGCTGTATGCTTGCAGAGCTTCGAGCGAAGTCGTAGTGGCCTCTGCCAGCGGAACATCAAGCTTCTGCACCGTAGCCAGCGATTCGCCCAGTTCGCGGCGCAGCTTCGATGCCGCCTGGCCCAGCGTGTCCAGCACCTTCTCCTTGGACGCCGCCGTCACCTGCTCCTCGGCCAGCGTGTCTCCGCTCCGGCAATTCACTGCCTTCAACCCCAGCACGTATTCGGTGCCCAGACTGCCAATCGATCCGGCAATGTAAGCTTTGCTGCCCGCGCGCTGGCAAAGTTCGCGGGCTACCCCGGGAGTGAGTTTCGTGTCAGCTGGACGGGTCATGAGTTGCAATGTCATCGCCACTACGCTGTCGGAGAGCACATTCAGAATAGGCGATTGCCGCAGGGAAACTGTGAGACCCGTCTTCAGCGTGTCATCGAACACAGCGTCGCCCGTGCTGTTGGCAAAATCGCCGAGAAGGATGGTGTCTTTGTCGGTCAGGCGCTTGCTCTGCTGATGCGAACGATAGTAAAACCCGCCAGCCACGAGCAGGATGATCAACAGAACGGGAACCCCTACCTTCCAGAGCTTTGCGACCCGCGCTACAGGAGCTTCTGAGGCAAGCGTGCCTGAGCTTGCCGCCGTACTGTGCCCGCTTTCGCTGTCCCGCTTCAGCCGCTGCAAGTCAGTCCTAATGTCCGATGCGTGTTGGTAACGGAGGTTCCGGTCTTTCTCCAACGCTTTGTCGATGACTTCATCAAGTTTCGCGGGAAGGTCAGGGTTTAGACGAACGGGAGGTATAGGCACCTTTTCAAGAATTGAGTTAAAGATGACACCGGAACTCTCTCCCCGGAATGGCAGCGCGCCTGTTGCCATCTCATAAAGAACTACACCAAGCGAAAACAGGTCGCTCCTGCCGTCCAAATCCTTTGCCCGAACTTGCTCGGGGGACATGTAGGCAACTGTACCTAACGTACTGCCCGGACTCGTCAGGTGGTCTGGGTCGATGTCTTGTGTAGCTAGAGTCGCAGCGTCGGCCGCCGCAGAAATTACTTTAGCCAGTCCAAAATCCAGAATCTTGACGTGACCCCTGGCCGTGATAAAAATATTGGCGGACTTGATATCTCTGTGAATGATTCCCTTGGAATGAGCCGCGTCTAGGGCATCTGCCACATCAGTCGCGACTTCCAGCATCCTCTCCGATTCCATTGGCTAACCCGAAATTTGGTGCTTCAACGTCTTGCCTTCTAGATATTCCATCGCGATGAATCGTCGTCCGTCGTGGTCCCCAATTTCGTATATGGTGCAAATGTTGGGGTGGTTTAGAGCGGATGCAGCGCGAGCCTCGCGGCGGAACCGTTCAAGAGCTTGTGCGTCCTTTCCAAGTGCATCCGGAAGAAACTTCAGGGCGACAAAGCGGCCAAGTTCGGTGTCCTCGGCCTTGTAGACAACGCCCATACCCCCGCCACCGAGCTTCTCGACAATGCGGTAGTGAGAGATGGTTTGGCCGATTAGAGTTGACGAGCCTGAATCGTGATTGGCTGTAACTAGCAAGAGCCCTCGTCACCGTCCATCCTTCGGAAAAACTAGACGGCTAGTAACGCTGTACCCAGCATCAGCAGGATCAATATACGACTCGTCCCATCACGCAGCATGAATACCAGGGGTTCGTCACGCATCTTCCCCCGATGTGCCACGAGCCAGATATACCCCAACCAATAGAACAGCAACGGACACAGAAGCCAGATGAGTTCGTGTCTTCCATAGAGAGCTTTGGCTGCGCCACTGGAGATGTAAAGTGCGAGCACTAACACTGCGGCGTACCCGCTGGCCGTTCCCTTGGATGCCAGCAACTCTGCGTCACTGAGTTCATAGCTTCGCGCCGTCGCTTGATCCCCGTCAACGCTTCGCATGACCACGAGTTCCCCATAGCGCTTCACAAACGCCAGGCTAGTAAACAAGAGCATGGAAAATCCCAACAACCACACCGATGGCCGAATCCCTACCGCTTCCGATCCTGCAAAGATCCGCAGCGTATAGATACTGGCCAAGATGAGGACATCGAGAAGAACTATCTTTTTCAGGTAGAGAGAATAAGTGAAGGTCATCGCGAAATAAATCAGCACAATTCCGACAAACAGCCGCGAGACCAATAGCGCCAATACGCAGCTAAGAACGACGAGAGCGGGAACCATCGCGAGGCCATAGAAAAGTGGCAAGCGCCCTGAGGCAAACGGTCGCAGGCGTTTCTTTGGATGGTGACGGTCCGCCGCCAAATCAAGAAGATCGTTGAAAACGTACCCGCCTGATGCACAACAACAAAAGGCCATGAAAGCGAGAAGAGCCTTTCCCATCATCGCGGGTTCGAGGAAACTGCTGGCCGCAAAGACAGGTATAAATATCAAAACATTTTTTAGCCATTGCTGAGGCCGCAGCGCACTCAAATATTCACCGAGGCTCGCTCGACGATCTTCCAATACGCTCTCAAACTCCGCCCGTCTTGCAACAGCTCGCATCAGCTGCTGGTTGGGGTTGACCACGATCCCTTTTCTCGCTGAAGACCGCATTGCTATCAGGTCGCGGCTTTCATTGGCAGCGTAATCGAATCCTCTCTCCCCAAACTGCTTCACCAGACGCTCTCGTTTGCATTCTCCGGAGAGAGTGGTGCTGCCGTCACTGGCCAAAACCGAATCAAAAATCCTCAGATGGTCCGCCACCTGCTGCGCGAGTCGCCGGTCGCTGGCCGTTGCGAGCACAAGCGAGCGTCCTTTTGCATGCTCAAGTCGCAGATGTTCGAGAAGGTCTGTGCGGTACGGGAGCAAGGCGGGGTCGAGCCGGACGCGCCGGGCAATTTCGCGCTTTAGACGCGCTCGCCCCTTGAATAACCAGAAAAGTAGCAGGAATAGGCAGAGCGGCGAGTGCCGCAACAAACTTAAGAGGGATTCGAGCAACAGATCCGTCTTCACCAGCGTGCCGTCAAGATCCACGACGAGCGGGGGTAATAGACAAGATGGCGGGGAAAGTGTCGCGCTCTGACGTTCGGGGGCGGGCGTTGAATCGTGGGGGTTCGTGGAGCAGCCTAGCGTCGTCGCACCGATGCCACAATTGTCAGCAAGGCAATTTCTTCATCTGTGACCGCGATCTTCATTTTCCCTCGGCCGGCTGGTCAACGGGCAAGTACGCCCGAGAACGTCCTGCCCATGGCCGTGCATGTAGATTGTGCAACTCGGTGGCCACGGAACCTTCTCATTCAGAATGCGCCAACTAATTGAAGACAGAAGTGTTTTGCTTTCTGAGGCTGCAAATCGCCTGAGAGGCTGTCAGGTTCTCGACGGCGAGTGTCCGAGCGTCTTTGACGCGTGAATTCCGCCTCCCTATGTCTTCTCTCTCGAAGAAGCTCGGTAACTGTCTGGCATCAGTTCCTCGATAATCCTCGACTCCAGCATTTTCATTGCAGCAGAGCGTGGCGGTGAGGGAGTTGGGCAAATCCTCAAACGCGTGCGAACGGTGCATGGTGAGACAGAAGCGGGACTCTCTGCTGTCACCATCGTCGAGCTGACTCATGGCATCTATCGCGCCAAAACCGGTGCGGACCGTAAGAGACGGCAGTCATTCACCGATGAACTCTGCCCGACGTGCCGATTCATCCGATGTCGCTCGAAGTTGCCCAACTTCCTAACTGGCAAGATCGAGGGAGAGCCGGCTGCTCATGGCATCAGCATCGCGTTCGAAAATCTACTAATTGGGAGCACGGAGTTACATCTCGGCTATTCTGTCGCGACACTCAATTCCCGTCACTTTCGATTGATTCCAAGCCTTACAGTACTTCAGCTTTGAAATTCACGAAATAAATTCGACTGGCGTTCCGACAATCACTCGCAGATTGTTGGTGGCACATTCGGCAAGACTGATGGGCGAAGTCGAAGATTAATGATGATTGAACTCCAGTGTCGTTGACGCTAGGACAAGTGTCCAGAAACCGACGGGAGTTTCGACAGTCTACTCGGGATAGCAATCTTACAAGACGAAGCTCTTATGTCTTCAAACAGTTGCCACAGTCTCAATTGGAACATGTTTGGCAGGCGAACTGCACCATCCTCTGGTGTTGAGAAGCTTCGGTCAGTCTTTAAGCAACCGAGGGCTAATGCGAAAAAGGAGTAGTCATGCGGCCACATTCTGTTCCCGGTCTTTGAGGCCATTCGGGCTGCCGTCTGGCCGTGCCGCTAGTGTCATGAATCTCTCAAACGAAGTTCAACAAAATGACTCGGAAATTAAACTGTCGTTGACGGTCCCGAATGCTGCCCCAGGGCACCCAAGCGCGAGCGTTGCAGAGGAAGAGTCTACGGCTCAGGATGCTGTCAACTCCGGCAAACTGGATATCTCCGGGTCCCAAGTGCTGATCGGGTTTCTGCTCGGGTTCTGTCTCGTGTGGCTGCTCGTAGTGGGGATCGCGCGATCTTGGCTCTACGCACGCTGAGGCACGCGAACCTGACTAGCGCACCAAGAACAGGGGTCAAGTACGCCACGCCGGCGAGGGTAACGGCGGAATTTCCTCGGTACTTCGAACACCACGCCCAGACCACCCGACGCGTATCCGGAGGACACGCCAATGGCCCACATCATCGAAAAACGCAAAGCTAAGTCAGACGGTAGCCAACGCAACCATCCGTCCTGCACATTTTGGGGAATACCCGATTGCTCTGCCGCCGGAAAATTGAGGTGACCTGATGTGTCTGGCTGTACCTGGGAAGATTGTGACGATCCTGGAAGAGAATAATCTTGGGCTGCGTCGCGGGAAGGTAGATTTTGGGGGAATCCTCAAGGAGGTTTGCCTGGATTACACCCCAGAGGCGGGGTTGGGAGACTACGTCCTGGTTCACGTTGGCTTCGCGTTGACTGTGGTCGATGAACAAGAAGCCCTGAACGTTTTCGAAGCACTGCGACAACTCGACCAGCTAGAAGAGTTGGCTGAGGATGCGACATGAAGTTTCTGGACGAGTATCGCGATTACAGTGCGGTCCAACAGATGGCGCAGGCAATTCGCCGCAGCGCCACGCGACCGTGGACGCTTATGGAGGTTTGCGGAGGACAAACCCACACGATCGTCAAGACCGGGCTTCAAGACCTGCTTCCCGCAGAAATCACCCTCGTCCACGGACCCGGCTGTCCGGTATGCGTCACACCCCTGGAAATGATTGACCGCGCGGTCGCCGTAGCGAAGCGTTCTGAGGTCATTCTATGCTCGTTTGGTGACATGCTGCGTGTTCCCGGTTCGACGCAGAGTCTATTCGACGCCAAAGCTCTGGGCGGAGATGTGCGCATCGTCTATTCCCCTCTCGATGCTCTGCAGCTGGCCCGCTCGAATCCAACGCGGGAAGTTGTTTTTTTCGCGGTAGGATTCGAGACCACCGCCCCAGCCAATGCCATGGCCGTTTGGGAGGCCAAGCGCGAAAAGGTTGTGAATTTCTCAATGCTTGTTTCGCACGTGCTGGTGCCCCCGGCCATGGAAGCAATCTTGAGTTCACCCGATTGCCGCGTGCAAGCCTTCCTCGCGGCAGGCCACGTCTGCATGGTCATGGGTTACGAAGAATACCTGCCCATAAGCCAGAAATTCAACGTGCCTATCGTGGTCACCGGATTCGAGCCGCTGGATTTGCTCGAAGGCGTGCAGATGGCCGTAGCACAACTTGAAAGCGGGCGCGCGGAAGTCAAGAATCAGTATGCGCGCGCGGTACGGCGTTCAGGCAATCGCCCTGCACAGGAGCGGATTGCCGAAGTATTCGAAGTCACCAGGCGTGCCTGGCGCGGGATCGGCGAAATTCCCTCGAGCGGATTGCGGCTTCGCGAGGCGTACCGTTCTTTTGACGCGGAAGTTCGCTTCCCGATCGAGATCGGTCAGGCCCATGAATCCCGCGAATGCATCGCCGGGCTTGTGTTGCAGGGCCAGCGTAAGCCTAAGGAATGCCCAGCATTTGGGACGAGATGTACGCCAGATACGCCGCTGGGGGCGCCGATGGTTTCGTCGGAAGGCGCGTGTGCAGCTTACTTTCACTTTGGAAGGCGGAAGGAAGATGACGATTCAATCGTGTCCATTGCCACGGCCCGCAACTGACCGGATTTTGCTGGCCCACGGGGGCGGAGGTCGGCTCACCAATCATCTTATCGAGAGCGTGTTTGTGTCAGCATTCTCGAACTCCGCGCTTGAGCCACTGCACGATGGTGCGGTGCTCTCCGCGAACGGGGGCAGGCTGGCGATGACAACCGACACCTATGTAGTACAGCCACTAGTCTTCCCCGGGGGAACGATCGGGGATCTCGCGGTCAATGGGACGGTCAATGATCTTGCGATGTGCGGAGCAAGGCCGCTCGCCTTAAGCGCAGGATTCGTTCTCGAGGAAGGGCTATCGATGGACACGTTGCGCAGCATTGTCGCGTCGATGGCAAAAGCGGCCCGAGTCGCAAAGGTGCCGATTGTAACCGGCGATACAAAAGTTGTAGACAAGGGCAAGGGAGACGGCTTGTTCGTCAACACAGCGGGGATCGGAGTGGTCATTGCACCAAAATTGGTAGGGCCGGAATCCGTTTGTCCTGGAGACGCCGTGCTCGTCAGTGGCGATCTCGGCTCGCATGGAACCGCAATTCTGTCGGTCCGCAACGGCCTCGAATTCGAAGGCGAGGTGAAAAGCGACACTGCTTCCCTCTGGCCGGCCGTTGAGGCGCTGTTTGAGGCGGGTGTTGAAGTGCATTGTTTGCGTGACCTCACACGCGGTGGACTCTCTTCAGCTCTCAACGAGATTGCTTCTCTCGCACGGCTTCGTATTACTGTCGAAGAGGTACGGATTCCTGTTTGCGCTCCAGTGCGTGGCGCTTGTGAACTGCTGGGGCTCGACCCTCTTTACGTGGCGAATGAGGGCCGCTTTGTCGCGTTTGTTCCTGAACGCGAGGCGGATCATGCACTTGAACTCATGCGCTCACAAACCGCTTCGGCCGGTGCCGTGCGCGCCGGCACGGTCCATGAGGATTCTTCCGGGATTGTGACTCTGCGAACCCGTGTCGGCGGCCATCGTGTGCTCGACATGCTAAGCGGCGAACAACTCCCAAGGATTTGTTGAAATCTCTGTTGCGACTTGTGCCGAAGAAGCACTAGCCGAGCGAGGCCACAGGCATGAAAAAAACCGGAAACGCTCTACTTAGACACTACAAGCTTCACGCACGCAGCGCACATTATCACGCCAACGGCTGTTGGTATTGGAGTCTAAGGCAATTCCCTGGAGTGTACTTCGACGCGTCTGGTTATGTCGTGTTCTCCACCGAGAAGAACTATTCCGAATGTGAATACCTGCAAATCGGTCCCGTGAACACGCGGGTACGGGACGAGAAAGCAGGGATCTCGGGGATTCCAGGATATGTAAAGCTCGACCCCACCCCCATTTCGCTCCAAAAAGTAAAATGTTCCTATTGTGGAGCAATAAAATTGATACCTGAACGATACATTAAATTCGGTGATGCTCCGGAGAACTCGCCTAGCTGCGAATCTTCGTCCCGGGCTATGAACACGAGTAACGAATTCGGCTTAGTGTAGCCGAGGAGCTACGGTGATGAAAAACATTCTAGTTGCTGATGACCTTGCGGAGAACCGGGAGTTCATTCGCGAAGCCCTGTTCTCCCCGGAATATGAATTCGGCGAGGCGCAGAACGCTTGTGAAGTGCTGCAAATTATGCGGAACCAGCCGGCCGACCTCGTCATTTCGGATGTCAGGATGCCGGGTATTTCTGGTGTGGACTTGCTCAGGAGGCTTCACAGTGATTATCCCCAGACTATTGTGATTCTCGTCACAGCGTTTGGCACCGTGGAAAGTGCCGTCGATGCGATGAAGGCGGGGGCGCGCGATTACATCACACGACCCGTCGATATTGGCGAACTGCGCTTGATCGTCGAGCGTGCTCTTGAACACATCGATTTGCAGACAGAAGTAGGTATTCTACGCAGCGCATTGGACACCAAGCCCGGATTCGAAAAGATTCTCGGCCACTCTCATGCAATGCTCCAAATCTTGGACCAGGCAGCGAGAGTCGCTCCCACCAATTCCACCGTCTTGATCCAAGGAGAAACGGGCACGGGCAAGGAGCTTCTGGCCCGGGCGATTCATGCCAACAGCGCCCGCAGCACCAAGCCATTTATCACCGTCAACTGCGGAGCAATTCCTAAGGATCTTCTCGAATCTGAGTTGTTTGGGCACGTGAGAGGATCCTTCACCGGTGCCCTGATGGACCGGAAAGGAAAAGCCGAAGCCGCCCACGGGGGCACTCTATTTCTCGACGAGATTGGGGAGATGCCTCTTCAATTGCAGGCGAAGGTTTTGCGGCTTATAGAGCACGGCGACATCGAGAAGGTGGGTGCGACTAGCAGCGCTCGAGTGGATATCCGTGTTCTTGCGGCAACGCATCGCAGTCTGCCCACGATGGTCGAAAATGGCATGTTCCGCGAGGATCTCTACTACCGCTTGAATGTCATTCCACTTAGACTCCCTAGTCTTCGGCAACGCACCGAGGACATCCCTGAGTTGGTACAGTTCATCTTTCAACGAAACTGCAGCAAGCACGGTCGCATGGACCTCACGCTGCCGGAACGGCTTCTGCATCGCTTTTCGGCGCACCGATGGCCGGGTAACATCCGTGAGCTCGCCAATACCGTGGAACGTATCGTCGTTCTCACGCGCGGGAGTGAAATTCGCTTAGCCGATTTACCCTCAGTCCTCCACTCTGAACCTGTCCCGCTCGAGGTCATTCATCTCGACCTCCCACCGAGAGGAGTTAGCCTCGGAGGCATCGAAAAAGAAGTGCTCCTGCGTGCACTGCAAAAATGCAATTGGAACCAATCCCAGGCGGCGCGCTTTCTGGGTCTGAGCCGCAAGACGCTAATCTATCGCATGCATAAGTACAATCTGGCCGAACGCAAACCGCTGTGCATCACGCCCGGCAGATCTACCGCGGCCGAGATCGCCTTGATGACCGATGACTCCTCTCAAGGTAAGGGAATCGCGGAAAGAGCATCATGACAACAATGAGCATCGGATTCGATTCCACCTCAGGTGACCCAATTGTTGATAACCGTTACCGTCGGCTACTGGAGGCGGCCCCCGACGGCATCGTCGAGGTCGACGGCCGCGGCCGAATTGTGTTGGTGAATTCTCAAGCAGAAAAGTTGTTTGGGTATCCGCGAGAAGAACTTTTAGGAAGATCGGTTGAGATACTTATGCCAGAACGGTTCCGCGAGCGTCATCCCGCTCATCGGGGGCGTTATCAGGCTCATTCCCTTATACGGCCTATGGGATCCGGACTGGACCTAAGGGCCTTGCGCGCAGATGGCACAGAATTTGCCGTGGATATCAATCTGAGCCCATTTAAAGGGGAGACTGGACCCGGTGTGATCTGTGTGATTCGCGACGTGACGGATCGCAAGGCAGCGGAAGAACAGATCAAAATGCTGAACCAGAGTCTTGAACAGCGTACCCGGGATTTGGCGGTAACCAATTCGGAATTGCAGATTCGGAATCGTGAGGTGGAGAAAGCCAATCGCTTGAAGAGCAACTTCCTGGCTACCATGAGCCACGAACTGCGCACGCCCCTGAACTCGATTATCGGGTTCTCCGACTTGCTTGCCGAGCAGACTGCAGGTTCTCTCACCCAGAAGCAGGAACGGTTTGTCGGGCATATCCAGGAGAGTTCGCGGTATCTACTGGCCCTGATCAGTGACATTCTTGATCTTTCCAAGATTGAGGCGGGACGTTTAGAACTGAAGTATCAAACCTTTCAAATAAGTCTCGCCGTCGATGAGATGTTGTCCACCTTGCGGCCGTTGGCTGCCGCAAAGCGGATTGAGTTGACAACTGAAGTCAGCGAGGAATTATTCCTCCACGCGGACCGCGTACGCGTAAAGCAGGTGCTCTATAACCTATTGTGCAACGCGATCAAATTCACGCCGGAAGAAGGGCAAGTACGATTGGTTGCGCGATCAGAAGGGGCGCTGCTTTTCATCTCAGTGATTGATACGGGAATCGGCATACCTCAAGAAGAACAAGAATCAGTCTTTGAAGCGTTTCACCAACTTCCGGCGGTTATGCCGGGCGTCCGCGAGGGCACAGGTCTCGGTTTGTCGATCACGAAACTTCTCGTTGAGCAGCATGGCGGGAGGATCTGGGTGGAGAGTGAACCGGGGAAGGGCAGCCTGTTTCATTTCACGTTGCCGAGGTCGCCCAGGGCGTAATGACGAATCACTCGGCGCGGCATAGGCGGGTTCGATGAAAATTCTTTTGGCAGACGATAACCTTCCTAGCCGTGAACTGCTGCGAGAGATATTGGAAACACGGGGTCACTGCGTAATGGAAGCCTCCAACGGCCGCGATGCGCTTGATCTCATTCGCCAGGATCAGCCGGAACTCGTGCTCTTGGACTTGCAAATGCCCGGTATGGACGGTTTCCGTGTCATTCAGGAATTGCGAAGAGATATTCGTTTCCGCCGCCTGCCCGTAATTGCCGTTACGGCCAGCGCTATGATGGGAGATCGGGAACGGGCGATCGCCGCCGGTTTCGATTCCTATATTGCGAAGCCAATCAACTCCGGCGAGTTGCGGAGACAACTAGAATTGCTTTCTTCGCATGACCCTAACCCCGGGAAATGAATTCAGAAACTCTCGGTGTTCGATCTATGGCAAATTTCGTCTTGTGCTGTGCAGCCCTCATCTCTTCCGCCACGTCCTCAGCGAGGAACAGAGTTTTAGGAACGATCTGCGGCTCACGCCGCAGCACAGCTGGCACTTATCGATCGTTTCGAGAATTCGGCCTGCTCCTGAAAAATGCCGTGGAGTGACGAAAGCAATTCCCTTGCGTTCACGGGTTTTGCGAAAAGAGCTCGAACTCCCAGCCTTTCAGCATTCATTTGATCCTCGGGGCTGAAGTATCCCGAAGTCAAGACGATCGGGATGTCCGCTCGCAATCTCCGCAACTCCCGCGCGAACTGTAGGCCCGACATAGCGGGCATCGAGAGGTCTGTGATCACGGCATCGAATGCCTCAGGTCTCCGCTGGAATTCCGTTAATGCCGCCCCTACGCTCGACAAGCCGGTTACCATATAGTCTCTCTGTTCCAACATCGTGGTGCCTACGAACACCAGCACTGCTTCATCGTCCACAAACAAGATGTGCTCTCCGCGACCCGCAGGCGCCCCAAATTCCGCTACTTGCGCCTGTTCGACAGCCGTTGCTAGGGCTGGAAAGTAAATCTGAAAGGCCGTGCCTTTGCCCGGCTCGCTGTAGATCTTCAAAATTCCTCGATGGGCGGCCACAATTCCGTGAACGACAGACAATCCGAGACCGGTGCCTTTGCCCGCCGGTTTGGTACTAAAAAAGGGATCGAAGATCCGCTCCATTGTCGCGGCATCCATTCCACAACCGTTATCGCTGATTGACAGCCGCACGTAGCGTCCCACTGGAATTTGCGAATAAAGGTGATCTTTCTCTTGTACTACCGGGGCATCCAGTTTCACTTCAATCAGACCGTTCGTATCACCGATCGCGTGCGCGGCATTGGTCACCAGGTTCATGACCACCTGGCAGATCTGGGTACCATCGGCGCATGCTACCGGAAGATTCTGATCATGTGTGTATCGGATTGCGACCATGGCCGGCAGAGTGGCTCGCGCCAATTTCAGTGCCTCTTCCACCAAGGGGTGCAGGTTCAGTTCTTCCAGATTCTGTTCCTGCGGTTTGCTAAAACTTAGAATTCGCCTTACGAGATCAGCGGCTCGCTCTGCGGCTTTCTCGATCTCCGCTAAGCGAGCTTGCACAGGATGTTCCGACGGAAGCTGCGAAATGGCCAACGCTGTGCTTCCACCGATCGCGGCGAGAATGTTGTTAAAGTCGTGGGCAACGCCTCCGGCGAGCGTCCCCAACGCTTCGAGTTTTTGGGAGCGCAATTGCAGGGTTTCGACGCGTTTGAGAGCCGTACTGTCGGTACTCACTTCGAGTGTCCGGACCGGCTTCCCCTTGGAATCGCAGTGCAGCACCCATTGGCTAACAACCACAACCCGGCTTCCATCGCGTGTTCGGTGGACGAGCTCACCTTCCCAAGAACCCTCTGCCTCGAGCGCCTTTCCAATCTCTCCGAGAGGTCGCGGGAATTCTGTCTGCAACAATTCGTGGGCCACTTTTCCCAATGCCTCTAGTTTCGTGAATCCATAAATTCGTTCGGCTCCCCGCGTCCACAAAACGATGCGATTCTCCATATCCCGGACCAGCGCGGGCGTAAGGTCCAGCAAGCTCGTCTGCAGCCGAATTTCTTCGTCGGCTTGCTTGCGTTGTGTAATGTCACGGGCAATCGTTGAAGCTCCGATCACTCTGCCGGAGGAGTCACGCAGAGGCGAAACGGTCACAGCCACATCTATCCAGGTGCCGTCCTTCCTGATTCGCTGCGATTCGAAGTGGTCAACTGTCTGGCCGAGGGCAATCTGTTTTAGAATCTCTCGTTCTTCTTCCCGTCGCTCGGGCGGAAAAAAGTCAGCCATATGTTGCCCGAGGGCCTCAGCCCCCGTGCACCCAAACAATTTCTCGGCTGCGGGATTCCAGCTGGTAATTATCCCTTCCAACGTCTTGCTGATGATGGCGTCGTCACTCGACTCTACGATCGCCGCCAGCTTGGCGCTTGTCTCTCTTGCTTTCGTCGTTTCCGTCACTTCCCGCTCTGTCGCAACAAACAGTTTTCGGCCGCTCACTTCGATCTGCGAGGTGAAAGCCGAAGGCCCGAATGTGTTGGGCATGCAGAACCCGAAATTGCGTCGGCAGAAATCGGCCCAACGGCGACTTGGACCGAGGGTTTGTGCTGCGCTAGGCAGCAAGCCTTTCGTTATCGACATTTTATTTACCATTTATTACCTCCTTACCGATCCGGCCATTGTCGAGATTCTACGGAATGCCCTGGAGGTCAAGTTGAGCCAAACCCGACACCGCAACGCAGCTAGAGCAACTTTCACACCAAGCCATTCATCGCTGGTCTTGCCGGACTATGTGATTGCAATACAGCTACTTCACAAAAAAACGTCACAGAAACCGAGCAGTGAGAACACACTTCTGTCGAAAGTCTGACGCGTCCAAATCTTCGACAGTCCTGGCAGTGACAGTCCATTCTGCGAATTCGAGGCAAGCGGGTTGCTCTAAGCACTTCCATCGGCAGAGCCGCCCCACGTAGAACTTGAGATGGCGCTCAAGAACTGAGCCTTTTGGGTCAAGGTTGCTAGCGTGCTGCCTCATTTGAGGCATATGCGCGGCGAGGCGGGAATCGCGAGCAAGTTACCCACTGAATTGAAGTTGCAAAAAAAACAAATCAGTAAATAAGTGAGCCAAAACATCCTCAAAGGAAATCGTGCTTGTGCGTTGTCCATGATCTCTAACACCTTCATTTGCCTGACTTTTCGGTTGTAAGAGTTCTCATCGCAAACGGGAAGCGCTAGGACCCGACGCGTGGTTTCCGAGACCATATGCGATCCGTCAACTTCATTTACGGAATGGCTCACAACTCTTTTGAATGGTTCGGTAATTGAAGTGCTCTCTGAAGGTCGCATTTAAGGTTCCTTAAAACGAGCGCTCCCTCGTTCTGAATTGCGGGATATTTCGAAGGCTGCTGCAGAGTCCAGGTTTGCAAGCTAGTTCCGAGCATCGCAAGTCGTACAGGCTGGAACAGCTCTCCGCAGCGCACGAAAAAAACCGCTAGGATTCCATCTCCATGGCCATCGCCATTGGGAAGGGCAGGTTCCGTTGACCCTCCGATTGATATTTTTAAAGATGGAGAGGGCTCGGTCACAGTCCTCGCCGAAACTTTGCTAAGGAGAAAAAATGCAGAACAAAGCACCGAAACTCGCCGCCAGCGTGCTGGCCACTGCACTACTGGCCTCCGTTTGCCTGTTGAGCTCGCCAGCGAAGGCCGATGTTGCCGCGGGCGAGGCCACATTCAAAGCCAAGTGCGCCGGGTGTCACGGAGCAGACGGCAAAGGGAAACAAGTAATGAAGACCCGCGATCTGGCTTCCGCAGATGTCCAGAACATGAGCGACGCCGACTTATCCGCCATCATCACAAACGGCAAGGGTAAGATGCCCGCATACAAGTCTTTGACGCCTGATCAGGTCAAGGACACAGTGGCGTTCATCCGCTCGCTTAAGAAGTAACTGGCTGTCGTGGTCTTCGGCAATTCTGGCGTCCCTATGGCTCGCCGGCGACCGGATTCCCCGGCAATGCCATAGGCGAAGCAGTGCCGGGCTTCAGCGCATCCTTGCTGGGGCTCGCGCACTGCTTAGACTCAATCGGAAATTTTGACAATTGGAAGTGAGGCGTCCGCGAGATGAGTCCACAAAGCACCATGAAGGATTGGGCTCGGCTAATCTACTACCTCAGCCAGAACATCCTCAGCTTGATCGGAGTCGTTTTAGCCACCAGTTCTGCCATTACGTTGATCAGCTTCTGGATCTACGACTTCATGTTGCCCGGACCCCCGCACCCCTACATCGGCATTCTGCTCTTCCTGATTCTACCCGCGGCGTTCCTGTTCGGCTTAATACTTATTCCCATGGGCATTTTCTTGCGGCGTCGTAGATTGCGCGCATCCGGCGAACTGCCCAACACTTACCCCGAAATTGATTTCAACACCCCATTGGTTCGCAACAGTTTTCTGTTCGTTGGAGTCGCAACTATTGTGAACGTCATGATTTTCGGTTTTGCCTCGTATCGGGGAGTCTCCTACATGGATACAACCACGTTTTGCGGGCAGACCTGCCACACGGTGATGGCGCCGGAATTCAGCGCCTACCAGAACTCACCGCACTCACGTGTCGATTGCGTGGACTGCCACATCGGTCCTGGAGCAGGCTGGTTCGTTCGCTCCAAGGTTTCCGGGCTGTACCAAGTCTATGCCGTGGCTTTCAAAAAATATCCCACTCCCATTCCCTCTCCCGTGAAACACCTGCGACCAGCGCGCGAAACCTGCGAACAGTGCCACTGGCCACAGCGTTTCTCGGGGGACAAATTCGTGTTGAAGACAAACTATAAGGAGGATGAAAAGAACACCCCGCTGACCACCGCTCTAGTCGTGAAAATCGGGGGCGGTACACGCTCAGGTTCCATCGGCATTCACGGACGGCACCTGGACGATGGATCGCGTATCCGCTATATCGCCATCGATGACGAGCGCCAGGTGATACCCGTCGTCTACTATACGGATTCCAAAGGCAAAACCATTGAATTCAAATCCACCGATATCAAGACAACCAAGGAACAACTGCAAAAAAGTGAATCCCGCACGATGGATTGCATTGACTGCCACAACCGGCCCACTCACACACTTGAACTCCCGGAAAGCGCCGTGGACCTCCGGATGTCCCAAGGTTTTATCAGCCCTGAGCTGCCTTATATCCGGAAGAAAGCCGTCGAACTCCTCAAGGTGAATTATCCGGACCGCGCCAACGCCAAAGCGCGCATCACCGAGAGCATTCTCACCTTCTACCGGGATACGTATCCTGATGTTAGTAATGCCAAGCGCGCGCTCGTCGAGCAATCGGCCGACACCGTAACCTCCATTTATCTGCGCAATGTCTTCCCGGAAATGAAGGTGACTTGGGGAGTCCATCCCAACAATCTCGGCCACAACGATTTCCCCGGATGCTTCCGCTGCCACGACGGTTCGCACACCAGCGCCGACGGTCAGACCATCTCCAACGATTGCTCCGCATGCCACAACCTGCTGGCGGTACAGGAGGAAAACCCCAAGGTGCTGACTGATCTTGGCTTGCAGTAGAACTCAATCAGGATGGAATTAGCGGCACCTCGAAAAGTTCACACTCACTCTATGCCTGAATACATCAAACAGATGAAGTTCCACTAGGTTTCGATCTAGAGGGGCGAAGCATGGATTTAAAGCAAACGTTAGAGGCAAGACGGGTTAGCAGTTTGTCCGACGGTAGGATCACCGAAACGCGCGATCGGCACTCGCTCGTTTTGTTAATTTCTCTTCTTTTCTTCCTGGTACTCAGCGCCTTCGTCCGAGATGACTGGATCAGTGAAGTCGTTCTGGTCCTCGCCATGTATGCGATCCTGATTGTTGCCATACTGAAGATATGCGCCACGCGGATCTTACCGTGGCCAGCGCTTCTGCTGACAGCCTCCTCCTTCCTGGTCACTCTTACCTGCGTCTTCCAACCCACGCACACGCTGCGGACGGCAAATTGGATGCTCTTGTCGATCTTTTTTGGCTATATCTCCGTCGCTTTTTTCTCGTTTCTGGAACAGTCGGGCCCGGTCAACAGAGCCAAATTAGATGCGTGCCTCGGGCTCTATCTGATTCTGGCAATGTTCTATTACGCGATCTTCAACTTGATGCAAGAGATTCATCCCGGATCGTTTATCGAGGCGGGCCCAACTCCCATCCAGGCTTCGCGGCATTCCCTTCTTTATTTTAGTCTCGCTTCGTTAACCACAGTGGGATACGGCGATATAATCGCCGTTTCGCGACCCGCGAGGATGATTGCAGCCCTTGAGGCAATCACGGGTGTGTTCTATGTCGCAGTCACGGTTGCTCGTCTAGTGACTGGGTATCAGCAGAAGGATCACGAGAGAGCCCACTAATGTCCACTTAGGTGGAGTTCTGCATAGCAATGAGAGCAGTTCGGCTCTCACGGAGAATTGGGGGGCTGGTTCAAGCCTTACATATCCTGGAACCCAGCAGATTCCCACTTTCTCGTCAAACCTCTCCCGGAGGTGCACTGCCTCGAGCTCCCAAAGCGAGCCTACCAAAAACTGGCCGCTTACGCAGCGGCAGGTGTCATCGGTAGGTGTCAGAGCTTCGTCGGGATGACGGAGTTCGACACCAAAACATGCACATCGCGGACACCAAGCCGCGGCCGCCCGAGTAGAAATTCCTTATTTCGCACGCCTTGCTGGGTGTCGCCTCTGATTGTGATTGGCCCGCGCCGTGCTCTCTCTTGTAACCGAAAGAAACAGGAACCAATGATCACAACAACTCAAGCCAGAACCAACCGGTCGGCAGCACAAAGACACTCGTCCACAGCAAAAGATAATTCGTCATCTGCCACAGTTACGATTGGCAGTTATTTGGCGACGAGGCTTGAACAGATCGGGCTCAAGCATCACTTTGCAGTAGCGGGGGATTACAATCTTGTTCTTTTGGATCAGCTTCTTCTGAACGAAAACGTTAGGCAAATTTACTGCTGCAACGAACTCAATTGTGGATTTGCGGCTGAAGGTTATGCCCGCGCGCACGGTGCTGCGGCCTGTGTAGTCACTTATACCGTAGGGGCTTTGTCGGCGTTCAACGCTCTCGCTTCTGCATATGCTGAGAGCCTTCCTGTGATCCTGATTTCCGGCAGCCCAAACACAAACGATCTCGGCGCTAATCATCTGTTGCACCACACGTTGGGGACGCTGAACTTCCGCTATCAATTGGAGATGGCGCGCCACATTACGTGTGAGGCGGTCGCAATTACTCACCCCGAAGAAGCGCCCGTGCTGATTGATAAGGCTATTCGCGCTGCCTTCCGAAACAGAAAGCCCGTGTACATCGAAATCCCTTGTAACTTATCCGGGGCACTTTGCTCAGCACCCGGGCCGCGCGCGTCGCTCTTAGACTTCCCTGAAAGTGATCCAGCATCATTGGCCGCTGCAGTGGATGCTGCAAGCACCTTTCTTCGAAAGGCGGTCAGGCCAATTCTTCTCGCGGGACCCAGGCTCAGATCATACGGCGGAGTAAGTGCCTTTCGCGACCTCGCTGAGACAGTTGGCTGTGCTGTCGCCGTCATGCCCAGCGCGAAAGGTTTCTTCCCGGAAGAGCACGCGCAGTTTATCGGCACGTATCTCGGCTCTGTCAGCAGCCCAGGTTGCAGCGCGTTGGTTGAATCGGCTGAGGCAGTACTAGCCGCTGGACCTATCTTCAATGACTACACGACAGTCGGATGGTCCTCACAGCCAGCAGCGAGCAAGACGATACATGTAGATCCGGATCGTGTTCACGTCGCTGGAGTCACTTATAGCGACGTATTCCTGAACGACTTTCTGGAGGCCCTCGCGCAGGCAGCGAAAAAGAACCCCAAGAACGCAACAACGTTGATTGAGTTCCAGCGTACGCGGGTTGAATGTGTCCAACCAGCCGACGCCGACCCTGATGCTCCGCTGACGCGGGCTGAAATGTGCCGCCAGATTCAAGAGCATATCGATAGGAATACAACCTTGATCGTCGAAACCGGTGACTCCTGGTTCAACGGCTTCAATATGGCGCTCCCGGACGGTGCAAAGTTCGAGATCGAGATGCAATACGGTCACATCGGCTGGTCCGTGCCGGCGACGTTCGGATACGCTGTGGCCGCTCCTGATCGGCGGATCTTGCTGATGGTGGGTGATGGGTCTTTCCAGCTGACCGCGCAGGAGGTCTGCCAGATGGTCCGACTCGGGCTGCCGGTAATCATCTTCCTCATCAACAATCGCGGATACACGATCGAGGTGGAGATTCACGACGGGCCATACAACAACATAAAGAATTGGGACTATGCGGGAATTATGAATGTCTTCAACGCCACTGACGGCAACGGACTAGGGTTTCGCGCTACAAACGGCAAGGAATTATCGACAGCGATCAAACATGCGCTCGCTCACAAGTCAGGTCCCACGCTGATCGAGTGCACGATCGACCGGGATGATTGCACGAAACAACTGATGGAGTGGGGATCGCGGGTTGCCGCAGCCAACGGACGACCTGCCCAGCGTGCCTAATTGCCCTGCGCACCTCCCTGGACTGATTCAGAAGATCCGGCAAGACGAAGCATGTTAGAGGACGCGAAAAGATGAACGTACTTCGTAATCTGAGGGCGTGCAACGCCTTCCCGACTGAGAGGACTCGACGCATATGAACTGGCCGCTGCTAGTCTATTTCGTGTTCGTGATGGTTATGGTCGCAGCGGTTCTCGTCGTCTCTTACCTCTTAGGCCAAAGGCACTCCGAACCTGCCACCGCCGAACCGTACGAAGGCGGCATTATTTCCCAGGGATCCGCTCACGTGCGTTTTTCGATGCGCTACTACCTGATGGCGATGTTCTTCGTTGTCTTCGATCTGGAAGCGGTCTTCGTATACGCGTGGGCCGTAGCGGCCCGGGAAGCTGGCTGGGCCGGATATTGGGGAGTCGTGTTGTTCGTGGTAACGCTGGCCGCGGCGCTGCTGTATCTCTGGAGAGCCGGGGCTTTGGACTGGTGGAGGAAATTAGATTGTTCAAGGTGAGAATCGCATGCAGTGGACACTAACCAAGCCGGACATCACAGGACTGACCGCAATTCGGGACTCGGAACCTCTGGAAGAGACAGTGCGGCGGAGCGTTGTACTGTCCCGCCTCGAGGATCTGGTGCGGTGGGGCCGCAAGAATTCGGTATGGCCTTTCAACTTCGGACTTTCCTGCTGCTACGTGGAGATGGCAACCAGCCTCACAAGCAAGTTTGATGTTTCGCGCTTCGGCGCCGAAGTGATTCGCGGCACCCCTCGGGAAGCAGATCTGATGGTCGTCGCCGGGACAGTCTTCCTAAAGATGGCGCCGATCGTTCAGCGGCTTTATGAACAGATGATGGAGCCGCGCTGGGTGATCTCGATGGGGTCGTGCGCGAATTCGGGGGGTATGTACGACATCTACAGCGTGGTGCAGGGCGTCGATAAGTTTCTGCCCGTAGATGTCTATGTGCCGGGCTGTCCGCCGCGGCCGGAAGCGTTTATGGAAGGACTGCTGTTGTTGCGGCAGGCTATCGGAACAGAACGGCGCCCGTTGAGTTGGGTCGTGGGTCCTCAGGGAACCAGTCGCGCCGCCATGCCCTCGATGCGAGATCTGATGCAACCGTCGCGCAAGAAGACGACCGTGTTGCGGGAACCCGACGAAGTATGATCGCCGTTCCGACAATCGCAGAACAAATCAGCGACCGGCTTGGCCCTGGTGCGATAGCTCAGCAGACGCACGACCATATACCCACGTTTTGGGTGGCGAAAGACCGCGTGCCTGGCCTGCTGCGTTTTCTCAAGGAAGAGATCGAGCAGCCCTACAAGATGCTGTACGACCTCACCGCGATCGACGAGCGCATGAGGGTACATCGTGAGGGACAGCCCGAGAGCGATTTCACCGTCGTTTATCATCTCCTCTCATTCGATAGAAACGAGTACCTGCGCATTAAGGTCGCCTTGGCCGAAGCCTCGCTCTCGATGCCCACGATCACTCACATCTGGCCGGCGGCGAATTGGTACGAGCGTGAAGTGTGGGACATGTTCGGGATCGCGTTCGACGGCCACCCGCACCTCGAGCGAATCCTAATGCCCAAGAGCTGGACGGGTCACCCGCTGCGCAAAGAGCACCCGGCTCGCGCGACGGAAATGGACCCGTATCACTTGTCGCCCGAAAAGGAGAATGCCGAGCAGGAAGCGCTTCGGTTCCGTCCGGAGGAGTGGGGCATGCGCCAGGAGCGCGACGGCTCAGATTTCCTTTTTCTCAATGTCGGCCCGCAGCATCCCGGCACGCACGGCGTGTTGCGGATCGCCCTGCAACTTGACGGCGAGGAGATCGTCGATGCGATTCCCGAGATCGGATTCCACCATCGCGGCGCCGAGAAGATGGGTGAGCGGCAGTCCTGGCACAGCTACATCCCATACACCGACCGGATCGATTACCTCGGCGGGGTGATCAACAATCTGGCCTATCTGACGGCCGTTGAGAAGCTGGCCGGGATTGAGGTGCCGCCGCGCGCACAAGTAATCCGAGTGTTGCTTTCGGAGTTGTTTCGCATCATCAGCCACCTGGTCTGGTACGGGACGTTCGCGGGGGACCTGGGACAGATATCGCCAGTGTTCTTCACGTTCAACGATCGCGAGCGCGCTTTCGGCATTATTGAAGCGATCACCGGAGCGCGCATGCACCCAGCCTGGTTTCGCATCGGCGGAGTGGCCGCGGACCTGCCAAAGGGCTGGCAGAACCTGTTCCTCGATTTCATCCGGTACCTTCCGCCACGCCTGATCGAGTATGACCGCACGGTTATGCGGAACGCGATCTTCAAAGGGCGTACTCAGGGTATCGGCGCATTCACTGTGGACGAGGCAATCGAGTGGGGCGTGACCGGGGCGAATTTACGCGCCTGCGGGCTGGAATGGGATTTCCGCAAAAAGCAGCCCTACAGCAGCTACGAGCAGTTTGCGTTCGACATCCCCATAGCCAGCAACGGGGATTGCTATGCGCGTGCGACGGTGCGCATTGAGGAGATGCGGCAAAGCCTCCGGATCATTGAGCAATGCGTGAAAAATATGCCCGAAGGTCCGTACAAATCGGATCACCACCTGGCCACCCCGCCGATGAAGGAGCGAACGATGCACGACATCGAGACGCTGATCACGCATTTCCTGGGCGTGAGCTGGGGACCGGTGATCCCGCCGGGTGAAGCACTCGGCGCCATTGAAGCCGCGAAGGGGAACAACGGTTACTACCTGGTGAGCGACGGAAGCACCGATTCGTACCGCACGCGTATCCGAACGCCATCTTTTGCACACATCCAAACCCTGCCGCACCTCTCGAGGGGGCTGACGATTTCGGATTTGGTTGTGATCTTGGGCAGCCTTGATTTTGTACTGGCAGATGTCGACCGGTGAGGACGTAAGCGATGCTGACGATGGAAGAAATTCACGAGATTGAGAGCGAGGCGGCGCACTATCCGAAGCGCGAAGCCGTTTCTATAGACGCGCTGAAAATCGTCCAGAAACACCGCGGCTGGGTGTCCGACCAGAGCCTTCGCGACATCGCAGAACATATCGGCATGTCTCCGACCGACCTGGACAGTATTGCCACGTTTTACAACCTGATCTATCGCAGGCCCGTCGGGCGCCACGTCATCTCGGTCTGCGACAGCGTGAGCTGTTGGATCATGGGCTGCGAACAAATACGGGAACATCTCCAGCAACGCCTGGGTATCGGGCTCGGCGCGACGACGGCCGACAATCGTTTTACGTTGCTGCCGACCGTCTGCATCGGGTGCTGCGACCGTGCCCCGGCATTGATGGTGGACGGCGATCTGCACACCGATCTGGATCCAGCAAAAATCGACACGGAGCTTGAGAAGTACAAATGACAAGCTCCAACGAAAAACCGCTGATCGGAAATATCCGCCCGGATGGATCAGTTCTGGATTTGCCGGCATACGAGCAGGCCGGTGGCTACCAGGCGATCCGAAAGGTGCTGAAGAGCGGCATGACCCCGAAAACGGTCATCGCAGAAGTGAAGAACGCGAATCTGCGCGGGCGGGGCGGAGCAGGATTTCCAACCGGTATGAAATGGTCGTTCGTCCCGGTTGGCAAGGACACACCCAATCCCACTTACTTGGTGATCAACGCTGATGAGATGGAGCCGGGCACGTTCAAAGACAGGTTTCTGCTGGAGCGGAATCCACACCAGCTCATTGAGGGCGCAATCCTAGCAGGGTTCGCTATCGAAGCTGACATCGCGTACATCTTTCTGCGTGGAGAATACACGCTGGCCGCCGAACGGCTTTCCCGCACGATCGTGGAAGCATACGAACGTCACTATCTGGGGAAAGACATCCTCGGTTCCGGCTACAGCCTGGAGTTACATCTGCATCTCAGCGGTGGGCGTTACATCTGCGGGGATGAGACCGGACTACTGAACGCGCTGGAAGGTAAGCGCGCCAACCCAAGAGCGAAGCCGCCTTTTCCCGTCGTGGTGGGCCTGTTCGGCAAACCAACGGTTGTGAATAACGTGGAGACCATCAGCTGCGTACCCCACATCATTAACAATGGTGCGGAGTGGTTCCACGGCCTGAGTCGGACGAAAGATGGCGGCACGAAGCTATACGGTGTCAGCGGAAAAGTAAAGCGCCCCGGCCTTTGGGAACTGCCCATGGGAACTACAGCCCGCGAACTTCTCGAAGAGCACGCCGGCGGCATGCGCGACGGGCTGAAGTTTCGCGGATTGCTGCCAGGCGGCAGCTCTACACCGTTTATCGTCGAAGAACACCTGGACACGCCCATGGACTTTACCGAGATGCCCAAAGCCGGCAGCCGCCTGGGGACAGGCACCATGATCGTGCTGGATGACCGTACGTGTCCTGTGGGTATGGCATGGAACATGACGAAGTTTTTTGCGCGCGAATCCTGTGGATTCTGCACGCCCTGCTGGAGCGGGCTGGGTTGGGCGGAACGGATTCTGCGGTCGATGGAAGACGGCCAAGGAAAACCGGGTGACCTCGACAAGCTGGCCTCCCAAGCCAAGATGTGGAGTCCCGGGAACACGTTCTGCGCACTCGCGCCTGGGGCCGCCGACCCCCTGGAAACCGCTATGAAATACTTTCGTCCCGATTTTGAGCGCCACATCGCTGAGCACCGTTGCCCGTGGAGATAAGGGATGGCTACCGTTTACGTTGACAACAAGCCTTACCAGATGGACCCCGAGGAGAACTTACTCCACGGCTGTCTCTCGCAAGGCTTGAACCTGCCGTACTTCTGCTGGCATCCGGCTTTGGGGTCGGTGGGCGCTTGCCGCCAGTGCGCGGTGAAACTCTTCGAGGACGAGCACGATTCGCAAGGCAAACT
>Ga0074045_10001122_pt1 | contig 26069 bp, 30 predicted proteins | sample BogForMeECP23OM2_FD_94442 | JGI IMG/M metagenome (GOLD analysis project Ga0074045, IMG submission 94442) | Bog forest soil microbial communities from Calvert Island, British Columbia, Canada - Bog Forest MetaG ECP23OM2 | ecosystem: Environmental > Terrestrial > Soil > Wetlands ... | reverse complement strand
TTGCGTTATGCCGAATATCCCGGCGCCCAGGTTCCTCACATAGGCGCCTACCGGAGTGAACGCGTATAGCAGAAGGCCTATCACGATGATCGCGCCCAATGCCAAGAAAGTGGTATCGCGCTTCGATGGCAGCTTGAGCTTGAGGGCCCATAAGATGCCCGAGAAAGCTAGTGCCCCTAAGAATGGGATGACCGAGCCCAATGTCGGCGCACCGATATTGAATATATCATGGAGGATCATGCTCCCCAGCAGCGGACCCATCACAAAAACGATGGCATTCGATATTGTGAAGAAGCGGAGCCATTCCGGATCCTCGTCTCGTAAGAAAACCACTGCTGATTGTATCACGATGAATATTACAGTGGAAACTAGAGCGAGTACTTGGGATTCGGAACCAAGGGCAACCGAGGCGTATGCCAGGCCTGCCAATGCCGAGAAACGGAAATCCTTCCGCTTCAATGAGAGGGCGTACATCGCATAGAAGAAAGCCAATGCGAAGAACGCGTAGGGCTGCACCTCCTGCTCGCCAGCTAAAAGCTTGAAGATGAAGACCGGCACGAACGCCGCTATGCCTGCCGCGGCCAGGCCCCATTCACGCTTCCCGATCGATGAGACCATGAGATAGATGAAGAATATGGCGAGGGCCGCTGCGATGGGCGGATACATCGACGCGGTGAGGGCGAGCAGCATGTTGTCATAATGGCCGCCACCGGTGTAGAGCGAATACCAGATGGATTCCATATAACCGACCAGAGGCACCCCGCGATGGTTCACTACCAAATCAGGATACCATGCGGTGCTGTCGTTCTGCATATTGAAGCCGGTCGTTATGATCTGCTGGGCGATGTAAGTATAATAATACGGATCGAGCTCCTGGAAGACAGGGCTGTACGTGCTGAGGCGGATTATATATGACACCATGAGCAGTACTAGGAGGAGGAGCGGTATCCACAACACTTTCCGGTTCTTGAGCATATCCGCTTTGATGGCCGCGAGGTCGGGTAGCTTGAACCCCTCATGCGATTTTGTGATGAAAACCGACGCTATCGCGAACACGTACATGACGACTACGGAAAAAATCGCCATCATGTAGCTGAACGGGATGCCTAAGAAAAGATAAAGCACGAATGGGATCAGCGGTACCGTCACGAAGCCGATTGTAAAGCCGATCAGGAGCTTCTCTATGAACAGGAAATCGTCCTTGCGCAGCAGTGAAAAGGCGATCACGGCGCCGGGGATGAAACTCGAAACGCACAGCCAGAACAGAAACACGGGGATATCGAATGATTCGAACACATCTTCACCTTTGACAATGACGATTTCATAACGACTGTTTCAATCCAGAAAACCAACCATTACGGATTAACTATCAGAGGAAGTCGAGCGCGTCTCCCTCTTTACGGCTTTCGCTTGTTCTGGCATCCTCGCTCGAATCCTTGCCTAGGATGTATGGCGATTTCACGCCGGTGATTATCGCTGTTATTCTCAGCCCATTCTGGAGCGATGGATTGATGCGCGCACCCATCTTGACGCTCGACGCGTCATCGAAGCTCTGGGTCAGCAACTCTCCGGTTTTGATCGCCTCGCCCAGGGTCATGTCAGGGCCGCCTTCCAGATGCAGGAGGCAACCTTTCGCGCCCTCGTAATTGACATCCAGTAGCGGATGTTCGAGAGTGTCTTTCACCACTTGCTCCACCTTGTTAGGACCGGATGCCTCCCCTAGCGATATCATTGACAACCCGCCGCCTGCCATAACGGTCCGGACATCCGCATAATCAACGTTGATGAGGCTAGGGAACATGATTGTGTCGGATATGCCGGTGACGGCCCTTGTGGTTATCGAATCGGCGAGCTCGAAGGCCTTTGTGATCGGGAGATTCGGCGCATACGCTGCGAGGCGGTTGTTATCTATCACGACCACCGTGTCGCAGACGTTGACCAGCTCCTGCAGGGATTTCTGGGCCTTCTTTATCCTCACCCTCTCAAGGGCGAATGGATATGTGACCATGGCGACCACGATGGCGCCCTGCTCTTTGGCTATCTTCGCGATGGTGGGGGCTGCTCCGCCTCCGGTACCGCCACCCATGCCCGCGACAAGGAATACGAGTTCGTTCTCTCCGATCTCGCGAACCAGCATATCGTGGTCTGCCTCAGCGCACTTGCGCCCGACCGCGACATCGCCTCCTGCGCCGAGCCCGCGCGTGATGGTCTTTCCCAGGAGTATCTTCTTGTGCGCTCCTATCATGTTCAGATGCTTGCCATCGGTGTTGATCGCGATCGTCTTCGCGCTCTTGATGCCAGATTGGAATATCCGGTTCGAGCAGTTGCACCCTGCGCCTCCGACTCCGATAACGGTTATACGCACCGCTGTGTTGTCAGACGGCTCCTTGGCCTCTTCGACCTGCTGCGCCTGCCCGCCTTCCCTCGCGGCTTTTATGATGTCATCAAACATAGGCTCACCGTATCAGCATAACTAGGATGGGTATATATCCTAAGAAAATAATATAAACGAGGCGGACTCGTGACAAGCAGGCATTATGAGGATAATAGGGGGTACCACCATTTCAGAAGGAGGGATGGGTGGGTGGAATGATGGACCCCCGCTAGCGTTCATCCGTTAGGGTTCTGCATACCCCCCATGATGTCCTGCAGGTTGCAGGTCTTTCCGGTCACGTCGAATTTGGATGGATCGTAAACCCACGGAACGCAGTTGATCTGCGCTGGTGGAACGTTAGAATAATCCGGCGTGCTCATGGAGGACCCGGAAGTTGAGCTGCTATTGGCGCTCATTTCTATCCACTGGCAGTCTGAGAGGGGATTCGCGGAGTTGGTTGCCGGGAAAAGGGTTCCGCTGTTGCAGCCGATATACGCCGTGCCGCTTTTCACGATTGCTACCATATCGGTGCATGTGGAACCTGATTGTGTTATGCTGGTTTCGCTTCGTATATCTTTCCCTCGCAGATAGATGGTGGATTTCACAGTCTGGCCATTCACAGTAGACGTTATGTCGCATTGCAATGGCACACCCAGTGCGACGAGCTGCACGAATGTCTTTCCGATCAGATCTGATCCGGATGGAGCCGGGGAGCTGTTCCCCTGCGAAGCTGAAACCTGCTGGCCGCTTGCATTCCCTTGCTGGGGGGCAGTGTTATTTACAGTAGGGCTTACGCTTCCTTGCGCGGTTGTTCCGTTTTGAGCAGCGACCGGGGCGTTGTTTGCTCCCCCTGAAGGGGAGGTACAGCCGAAAATCAGTAATCCCAATATCAATAATGCGATGGCCAGCCTCTTCATGGGAATCTCAATCTTGATTAAGGTTTAAAAAGATGCCGTGGTTTCGCACTCCATTTATTATCTTTGCATGGGAAATCGGAGTGATTCCATGGTTTTAGAGTGCAAGATGTTCGGTAAAAGGCTCAAGAACCCCGTCATCCTCGCATCGGGTATTCTTGGAATGACGAAAGCAAGCCTGGAGCGCTGCTGCGAAGACGGCTGCGGCGGGGTGACAGCGAAATCCCTCACCCCCGAGGCGAGGAAAGGCCATGACGGACCGAACATCGTGGAAACCGGCTGCGGACTTCTCAATGCGATGGGATATCCGAATCCCGGGATAGAGAAGGGGCTCGAAGAATTCGGATCGTGGAAACGCCCCGAAGCGCTGATCATCAGCATCGTGGGAAAGGATACGGATGAATTCACGATGCTGGCTGAAAAGGTAGAATCCGCGAAAAAAACGCTCGGAGCTACCGCGCTCGAAGCGGCGATATCATGCCCACATACGCCTGGATACGGGGTGATGGCGGGGCAGGGGACCCCGGAGAACGTGGATAAGATTACCCGGGCGATAAAATCCGCCTGCTCGCTGCCATTGATAATCAAGCTGTCTCCCTCGCTGCCCGGAGAGGTGAAACAGGCGCTTGCTGCTGAGAAAGCCGGCGCTGACGCCATAAACATGGGCAATTCTCTCGGCCCTGGCATGAAGATAGACCTCCAGAGGAAGAAGCCGGTGCTCGGATTCGGGATGGGCGGCCTCAGCGGTCCTGCCATAAAACCGATAGCGATCCGTTGCGTGTATGACATATACGCGGCAGTGGACATACCCATTATCGGCACAGGAGGCATCAATTGCGGCGAGGATGCCATCGAGATGATGATGGCGGGCGCCTCTTTCGTGAGCGTCGGCACTGCGGCATATTATCGGGGGCCTTCCGTCTTCGGAGAGATAGCGAAGGAGATGGACGCTTGGATGAAGGATAATCGCATTTCAAGCATTGGAAAGATCGTTGGTGCTGCAAATGAATGAGATGCTCAGCAAACGCGTGAAGAAGGTCGTCAAAGAGAACTACCGTGTCACCACAATCGAAGTAGAACACGCGCTTGAAGACGCGGTGCCTGGGCAGTTCATCATGGTCTGGATACCCGGCGCCGGAGAGAAGCCGATGAGCATAGGGAACAGATACCCCCTCACGATATCTGTCGCTGATGTCGGACCGTTCTCGGGTGCGCTATCGAAACTGAAGAGCGGCGACATGCTCTCGTTCCGAGGCCCGTACGGAAAACCGTTCATCATCCCCAAAGGCTCGAAAAGGATACTCGTGATCGGAGGGGGTTACGGGGTCGTTCCCATGTATTTCCTCGCTCGGACGGCCAAGGAAGAAGGCATCGAGACTGTCGCGGTCATAGGCGGCAGGAGCATCAAGGACATAATATATGAGAAGCAGCTCTTCGCGGTATGCAGGGAGGTCTTCATCACGACCGACGATGGAAGCCGAGGCAAGAAAGGCAATGTGATGGCCGAAGCCTCGTCCTTGATAGAAGGGAAAGGATTCGATTGCGTTTACTGCTGCGGCCCCGAGCGCATGATGCATGCGATAGCCACGCTATGCAAGGAGCACGGAATCGCTTGCCAGGTGAGCGTGGAGAGGTACATGAAATGCGGCGTGGGCGTGTGCGGCTCGTGTTCAGTTGATGGGAGACTGTGCTGCATCGACGGGCCGGTGTTCTCCGCGGAGGATGCGCTCGCTCTTTCTGAATTCGGCAAAAAGCACCGCGATGCTAGCGGCATCCTGAAGGATTACTGATCCTATGAAACTCGCGTATGAAGACGGTTATCGGATGTATAAAGTGGATGATGATCGGTTCCCTGTGGAGACTTTCATTATAGGATGCGATGCTGCGGCAGACATACTCTACAATCCCCAGATTGCAGGCAAGGCGCTCCAAGACAGGATGGAGAAGGTCGCGGAAGTGTTCATTGATGCCGTAGGGAAGACCGTGCTCAAAGGCAAACGTACCAGCCAAGTCAGCGAGGTAGTTTTCCTTTCCGGCGGGCTCTACTATCAGCTTAACCATGGCTTCAAGGCACGATATGGCCAGGCGCTTCCGCAATGCTTTTTGGGGATAAAACGGCAGCATACCGAAGGGAGCGAAGGCAGGTTCACTGCCACAGCGACTTATGAGAACTTCGAATCCTTGCCCGACAACGCCACGGTGATTATCGGGGATACGATCGCGACCGGAGCGACGCTGCAGAAGGGAATCTTCCACGTCCTTGATGCATTCAAAGAAAGGGGGTATGCTCTGGAAAACTTCGTGGTGTGCTCGCTGGCGTGTTCTGTCGATGGAGCGCACCTCCTCAAAGGGATCGAAAAGGCCTTGAAGAAGGATTTCCCGAAGGCTCGCGTCTATCTTTTCGTTACCGAAGAGCTTTTCCATCTGATGCCAGATGGCACGGACCTGAGATTCCTCTATGATGACTGCGTGATGCCAGATGAGACGCGTACCAGGATACTCGAGATTTACGGCGCTTATCTGGGAAAAGAGATGAAATGCGCGGTCTTCGACTGGGGCACCAGATGCAAGAACCCGATAGCCCACTATCACGAATTCCTCGGATTCGCGAGGGATATCAAACTAAGGAAACTTGACGCGAAGAGCAGGGGCGTTATCGATAGGATGGAATCGGAAACAGAGAAAGCTTTGGCGGATCTCGAGAAACCGCTCTGATGCGCTTCTGGAATTACTCAATAATTTGTAGCTACCTATAAATAAGTGAAGATAAGATAATCACAACGATTGACATGGGCAGAGACGGTATTGAAAAGGCGGCGGAATCGCTCCGCAGTGGAAAGATGGTCGTCATTTATGATGGCGACGACCGCGAGGGCGAGGCGGATCTGTGCGTCCATGCCAAGTATGCGAAACCCAGAGCCATAGAAATACTGCGACGGGATGCGGGCGGCCTGATATGCCTCGCGCTAGAAGAAAAGGTAGCCAAAGGACTCGGCCTTCCGTTCTATACAGACATCCTTAGGGAATCCAAGCGTCCGGTCGCGAAAATGGAATGCACTAAAACCGCCTATGGAGATAAGCCCGCTTTCTCCATACAGGTGAACCACAAGAAGGTCTATACGGGGATAACCGATAACGACCGTTCGCTGACGATAAGAAAAATCTCCGAACTCGTTGAGAGCGGGCGGGAACGGATGAGGAGCAGATTCATATCGGATTTCTATTCGCCTGGCCATGTGTTCCTGCTGATAGGCCGCGGAATCGGAAGGAGACGCGGGCACACCGAGCTCACGCTCGAGCTCGCGAAGCGCTCTGGCATGGATGGCACGATGGTTCTATGCGAGATGCTCGGTTCCGGGACTGCGCTGAAGAAAAGCAAGGCTAAGGAATATGCGACGAAGAACAAACTAGCATTTCTGGAGGGGAAGGAATTATGGCCAAAGTAGGGATAGTGGACACGATGTTTTCCAGGGTAAATATGGGCGCAATCGCTGTCAACGAGATAAAAAAGAACTACCCGGATATTCTGGTAGAGCGCCGGACCGTTCCAGGCATAAAGGACCTGCCTGTCGAGTGCAAGAAGATGCTCGATGAAGGATGCGACATCGCGATGGCGCTCGGCATGGTGGGCGGGGCTCCGATAGACACCCAGTGCGGCCACGAGGCGAGCCTGGGCATACAGCAGGCCAAGCTCATGACCAACAAGCACATCATCGAAGTTTTCGTGCACGAGAACGAGGCATGGAGCCCTTCGGAACTGAAAGGTATATTCGAGAATCGCATCAGGAAGCACGCACATAATGCTGTGCTCCTGGTGAAAAATCCGCAGGCGCTCGCCAAGAAGGCGGGCATGGGCGTGCGGCAGGGGAAAGAAGACGACGGCCCGATCAAGGAAAGAGAAGAGCCGATGCTAGTCATGGTAGTATCAAGGTTCAACAATGAACTCACATCACGGATGGAAGACGCTGCGCTCAAGGCGGCCAAGAAAGCGGGAGCCCGCACAAGAGTCGTGAAAGTACCTGGCGCTTTCGATATGCCGCTTATCGTGAAGAAGATGCTGATGGATAAAGGCGTGGACGCGGTCGTCACGCTCGGCGCGGTCGTGAAGGGCGAAACCGCGCATGATGAGATAGTCACGAAAAACGTCGCCAGGAAGCTCTCCGATCTTTCGCTCGAATTCAACAAGCCAGTGACGCTCGGCATAATCGGTCATGGAGCTAGCGAGAAGGCTGCCGATGAGAGAGCGGAAGAATACGGCAAGAGGGCGGTGGAAGCCGCATTGATGCTTCTGGATGTGCTTAGATGATAAAGAAGGTTGCGGACGCTTTCCTTCCGACAAGGTATGGGAATTTCCGGGTATACGCATTCGTGGATGGCAAGAGCGAGCATCTCGCCCTGATCCGCTGCGAGCACGAAACCCACGAACCCATGACTGTGCGCGTGCATTCCAAATGCCTCACCGGAGATACGCTCACTTCGCTCAGATGCGACTGCAGAGCTCAGCTCGAAGCTTCGCTCAGATACTTCGAGAAGAAGAAATGCGGGATATTCATCTACCTGGACCAGGAAGGGAGAGGCATCGGCCTCGCAAACAAGATAAAGGCGTACGCGCTCCAAGACCGGGGGATGGATACCGTGGAAGCTAACCTAGAGCTAGGCTTCAAGGAAGATATGAGGGATTTCGCTCCAGCGGCTAAGATACTAAAATATCTGGGGGTCACGAAGATAGCCTTGCTCACGAACAATCCGGCCAAGATAGCAGCCCTGCGAAAGCATGGCATCACGGTTTCGAAGCGCATTCCGCTGATCACCAAGCCGACCAAGTACAATAGATCGTACATGAAGACCAAGAAGGAAAGGATGAATCATTTGCTCTGAAGCGATATTATGAATGAATATATGGCCTTGGCTATCCGTCTTGCGAAAAAAGCCGATCCGTACCCCAATCCGCGCGTGGGGGCGGTGCTCGTGAAGGACGACCAGATATTGGGTTGTGGATATCATAAAACGCCTGGAAAACCGCATGCCGAGATTGAGGCTATCGATTATGCTAAACGGAAATACGGCGCGCAGGCCGCCCGAGGTGCGACCTTGTATGTCACCCTGGAACCGTGCTCGCACACGATGAAACGGACGCCCCCGTGCACCGACGCTATCATCAGGGAAAAGGTCTCCAAGGTCGTATTCGCGATGGAAGACCCGAATCCGCTAGTTAAGGGATCCGGGGCCAAGGCATTGCTTGAGGCGGGGGTGGATGTCGAAGGTCCGGTCGCGATTGCTGCTGCCAAAGCCATAAACAAGCGCTACATATCCAATATCTCTGAAAAACCGCACGTCGCAATCAAGATGGCCATGAGCGCGGATGGCAAAACCGCCACCCGGACCGGGGATTCGAGATGGATAAGCTGCCCGGAATCGAGGAATTTAGTGCACAGGATGCGCTCCCGGTCCGATGCCATCATGGTCGGAGCGAACACGGTCAAGGCAGACGACCCAGAGCTCACATCGCATGGAAATGGACGCAATCCGTATCGTATCATAGTCGATGGCAATCTCACCATACCGGCTTCTGCTAGGGTCGTGGTGAATCCCGATCGGAAAACGATCATAGCGACAACATCCAGGGCTCCGAAAGCAAAAATAAGGAACCTCGCCCGGAACGGAACTAGGATATTCATCTGCGGTGAAAACGAAGTCGACATGGGAAAACTAGTGCTCGGCCTCTCTGCAATGGGCATGAAAAATATAATAATAGAGGGCGGCAGCGAACTCAATGCAGCGGCTCTAAAAGCAGGGGTTGTGGACAGGCTCTATCTTTTCATCGCGCCGAAGATAATCGGCGGGAGGGATGCCAAGCCGGTCATCGGAGGCATTGGGATAGATAGGGTGGTTGGGGCTATCAAACTGGAAAATATGAGAATGAAAAAAGTGGGGGATGACTTCCTCCTTGAAGCGGAAGTCAAAAACTGATTTTCATCCTGCGCTCACGTTCTGATACGTCCCGCCGACCTGGTCCACTGCCCTGAAAACGAACCAACCGTCGCTTTCTACGGTGTTGCTCTGATTGACCCAGGCCTCGGCGAAGTGAGGATAGACCGAAGTCTCCGGTGAATATAGTATCGTCGGTATCTCCGTGATATTGTACTTCTTGATGAGCGCGATGCCTTCTGTGGAATTGACTTCATATGTCGTAGTGTTCATGACGAATAGGCCTGCCGAGTCTTCTATATAGCTGGAAAGCGCAGAGACATTGAAACAATCCATGCAGCTGCTGTTGACTAGGTCGATGGAATCTACATAGCCGCGGATAGAACGGTTGGATGCGAGATCGACGTATGGGGGCACTACGTCCCTTAACACGAACCACCCGTCGCCTTCAACGGTTCCGCTCGGCTGGATCGATTGCCCGAAGGCGGGATACATCCCAGCATTCGGATCCAGAAGGATCGTGGGCAGTTTCGTGATATTATATGCTGTAATCAATTCCTGCGCCTGGCTGCTGTTTTCATCCAGATAAGAGATATTGCTGAATTGCATGCCGATATATTGGCTGGAGAGTGATTGGAAATACATACTCACGTTGATGCAGGACTTGCATCCATCAGGCGTGATGCCTATCCCTTGCAAGAGACCGACGATTTTCCCGCTTTGGATATCATAGTAGGGCGGGGGAAGATCCCTCGAGACCATCGCCCCGTCGGATTCGACCGAACCGACAGAACTCTCCCAGCTTGAAACAAGAGAAGGCACCGCGGACGTGTTGCCCATTATTATCAGCACGGGCAAGCGGGTTATGTTGTATTTTGAAATCAGCGCTTTGGCTTCTACTGATGATGAATCCGGAGTATCCATCCCGGTCACCGTGAACTGCCCCGTCTCGTTGAATATGGTGAGTGATTGCGCTGCGAGCGTATCTCCATTAGTGCAGTTATCGCAGTTCGGAGCACGTATCAGTATGAAACTCACATTCTCGGTTTCCACAGGTGGCGTCAGATTGATCGGAGACGAGTTGTTTTGGGGCAAAGGAGATCCGTTCTGTAGCTGGGGGGTCGTATTATACGCAGGCTGGGTCGGGACAACCGCGGGCTGCAGAAGAGCGTAATATATCAAAGACCCGAAAACCAAACCAGATAAAATCCATAATAGGAGCTTGATGTAAGTTTCCATACCACCACTAGGAATAATTAGTCGAAGGTGATATTTTTAAATAGTCTACCATAATAAGTTGGATTGACCAAAACCTCATTTTGAATATTGTGATAGGTATGGCAAGCGAGGACGAACTACGGACCAAGATTGAAGAGCTCGAGAAGAAGAAATCCGAGCTCATCGAGCGCATCAAGCAGCTCAACCGACGGATACGGTACAAGAAGTACGAGCAGAAAGCACTTGAACCTTTCCTTGAGCAGACCAAGGATGTCAAGGTTGCTCCGTACCACAAGCAGAAGAGGGCTCTTGAATTCAGGATCTCGACTGCCGCTTACACCCCGAAGATGGAGAAGGACTTGATAAAGCAGCTGCGCGAGGTCGACAAGAAGCTCGACGAGGTCCGCGAAGTCGAACGGGCGCGCCGCAAAATCAAATACGTCGAACAGGATATATCCGAAGGCGAAGCGGAGATCGTCAAAATAGAAGTGGATCTTAAGGTCATAAGAGACGACCTCAAGAAGCTCTACGACGAGATGAAAACCATCCGCATGACGAGCAGGAAGCAGATGGCTGCCCAGGCGAGAGCCGAGGAAGACATGGTTGCCCTGGGCGACCTTGCGACCATCGAGAAGGAGTGAATTTTTTATTTTATCTCTTTTATAGCGTCAGCCAGGATCTTGCCGTGGTCGGAGCAAAGCTGCGGAAGGTCTGACAGGCTGAACCACTGAGCTTCGCCCGCATCGTCTCCAGCCGCCACTTCACCTCCGATGCGTCGTACGATGAAGCCGACCGTGATTATCTTGCGCGGATCGCGCGCTGGATCGGAATACAGGCCGGTGAGTTTTATTATCTCGATATCGAGACCGGTCTCCTCTTTCATCTCGCGGGCTGCGCATTGCTCTGCGGTCTCATCACCCTCCAGTCTCCCTCCTGGGATAGCCCACTGGCCTTTGAACGGCTCATAAGCGCGCTTGATGAGCAGGACCTTGCCGTCCTCGACAAGGACCATGTCGCAGGCGAAAGGTCGCATGTCTATTGATGCACCTTCACTTCCCAGATGAACTTGCTGCGGGTGGGCACCGGTTCCACCTTGACCGTGATGCCGTAGTTGTTGCGCTTGATGAGGTCGCTGAGGTCCTTCAGGATATTGTCGTCCACATGATCCGTATTGACCCAGGAACAGGATTTTCGCGTCACCACGCAGTCTGCGATTACCATCGCGTCATGCTCGGTGATTCCGATGCCGATAATATCTGCCTTCACATCTTCGAACTTGGACATGAGAAGCGATTTGTCAAATAAGGTTTAAATGCACTAGGCTCGGGAGAACATATATTTCAAATCTAGGATGGATGGTTCTGATGCGCACCGCTCAGTCGTGGAGCCGCGGGAATGAACCCCGAAAAAGAATATAAACAACCCCTGAGCTGGCACCTATGCAACAAGGCTGAAAATGCTGGTTGCAAATATACAGAATAATGCTCGCAAACGAGCTACCGGTGGAACGCCGGGAAGTTACGCTTCTGGAGATGGGGCAATAGTCCCGTCGTTGAAAGAAGAAAAAGAAGCTTGAGGTTTTGGCCGCAGGTGTTCACATAATCGCGGAGTTTTCCGCTCCCACAGGGCGATCGAAACGATATCCTGAATCGAAGTGATTGAGAAGTGTGGGTCAGACGCTGTTGACCTCATCATCGCTTCCGGGAGGGTATAGGAGCCCTATTAGGCCGGAAACTAAGAGGTTGTTCACGTTCATCATTCCCGTATCAATTGCGCTGACGGAGAATATAAACCTGTGGCCTAGGGCCTGATTGCGCGGAAAAGCGACAACGTCTCGAAAAAAAACTTCTCCCGCGCTTCTATGTTGACGTCGTATCCAAGCGAAGATAAATGGTTTTGGGTCTCTTCCAAATTGTTGAGGCTGCTCTGGACCAAGAGCAGAGTACCTTGCGGCCTGAGATAGCGATCGAAAGACGAGAGGAATGGCTCCAGGACCGCCCGGCCGTCTCTGCCGCCATCGAATGCGTTATTGATCCCGCCCTCCAGGCGCTCCTCATCGGAGGTCGGAAGATACGGGGGGTTGAACATGATGGCATCGAAAGCCTTTTTCGGGACTTCGGCGAATAGGTCGCTCTGGAGGAAGCTTGCATTGGTTATCCCGTTGAGTTTCGCGTTCTTGCGTGCGATCGCGATGGCGGAGGGATTGATGTCCGTCCCGAGCACGATGTTTTGCTGGTCGGAACGCGCGCAGAAAAGCGACGCTATGCCGCACCCGCAACCGATCTCCAGCACGTTGCCTTTGAGAGAAGCGGCTGCCGTTGACAGCATGAAAGAGTCTTCAGCAGGAAGATAGACATCCGAGGCAGTCCGCAGGATCAGGCCCGCGTAAGAAATCTCCATGATATTTATACCCTGCCAACCTTATAAAACACCGAATGGACGACATACTCATCCTTCTTCTGAGGAAAGGTGCGAAATCAAGGCCGGTCAGGATGACCACCTCTGAGATAGGGGCAGAGACAGGCATGTCGCAGCAGAACGCATCGCGCAGGCTCGCTGGGATGGAAAGGGACGGATACATCGAACGGGGCAAGGACGGGCTAATGATATCCCCAAAAGGAGTGCAGGAGCTTGCTGGGGTCTATTCTTCGCTCCGCTTGGCGTTTGAAGGGGAGCGATTGCAGATGCGCGGGAAGATAATGAAGGGATCTGGTGAGGGAAAATATTATCTTTCGCTTCATGGATACAGGAACCAGATAAAGGAGAAGATAGGTTTCGACCCGTTCCCTGGGACATTGAATGTGCAGTTGGATGGTAAGAGCATTGCTGCGAGGCAGCAGCTCCGACGGATGGAACCTTTCGTGATATCCGGTTTTAAAGACGGAGAGAGGACCTACGGCGATCTGTTCGCGTACAAATGCAGGCTCGGGAACCTCGATTGCGCGATAGTGATACCGTTGCGCACCCACCATGGAGCGGATGTGATAGAGGTCATCTGCGCGCAAGACATCAAGAAGGGTCTTGGAAAGAAAGATGGCGATCGTGTGCTGGTGGTAGTCTGATAACCATGGAAGGCGTCGTCGGAAGGGTGAGATACAACGATGGGAAACGCGAGTATACCGTTACTGACGGCACCAACGAGTATTCTGTTTCCACCCCGGAGCACCTCCACCACGGCGCCTGCATCATGATCGAAGGCGAATTGGTAGGGGACATGAGGATAGCGGCAAAACGCATAGAAATCCATGAAGGAGAAAAGGCAGAAGCGGTTTACAGGAAAGTGAAGAAGAACATATTGGATTCTTCGATAGCCTATTATCAGCCGTTGCTGAAGGATGAGATGGCATCCAAGATGCACCAGAGGCTTCGGGATGCCGCGCTCACCATCCTGACCGCTAAGAAGCTCGGCCGCTCCGTCATGCTCAGATTCCATGGGGATGCCGATGGTATCTCAGGCGCATTCGCCATCACGAAGATATTACCCTGCAAGGCATTCCAGCAGAATTCTGCCGCCTACACAGCGAGGGATGCGCTCAGGGACATAGCCGCAATAGGCCAGGAGAGCAGGCCGCTCGTGGTAATCCTGGATTTCGGATCCGGAGAGAACTGCTCGGAGGGACTTTCGCTCATACGGGCAGCAGGCATAGAATCCCTGGTGATAGACCACCACCCCATGGATCCTAAATTCTCCGATGAAAAGAGCCATGGGTATCTCGTGAACCCGTTCATGTTCGGGAAAGATGCATCGAAATACACGGCGGGGTACCTGGCATGCGAAATCGCGGCGATGTGCGGCCTTCCGCGAGAACGCGCTCTCGAACTGGCGAAGATAGCATGCAGCGGGGATAAGAGCGACATACTGGGAAGCGACAGCTCAGACGCGAGGAAAGCGCTCGTGCTTGATTATCTGGCCGCCCACACGTCATTCGGCAACAACCTCGATTTCTACAGGAACGTCATGGAGAAGAAGGACTTATTCGATTCCATAGCGATCCAGGCTGATGAGACCATCGAAGAAGCGGCCGCCAAGGCCATGGCAGGCATGAAACGCGTGCAGGGGAAGAAGCTGGATATCGCATATTTCTCCCTAGAAGGAATTGCCAAGAGAGGGGAATGGCCATCATCGAGCAAGATAGCGACCCGCGTCTATGACAAGCTGCGGGCAGAAAGCGGCAGGGCGCTGTTTTGCATCGGTTACACGGACCGTTCGATCATCATGCGGCTGAATGACGAGGCAGTGGGCATGGGCCTCAGCGCCAATGAGCTCGCTAAATCCATATCTGCCAGCATGGGGGATTTCTTCGAAGGCGGCGGAGGCCATGCCAAAGCCGGAGCGATAAGGGCGAAGACCGGATTCGCCAAGGATATCCTGAATGCTCTGGTGAAACTCGCGTCATCGGCTGACCAAGGCTGAAGAAAAGGATTATTAGAATAACCGTAGGTATAGAACCAGGCTAATTGTCGGTGAGATGCATGAAGATAGCGATCAGCGGGTTCGGCAGGATTGGAAAATCTTTCGTCAGGGCTGCCATAGAGCAGGATGCGCTAGGGAAGGACTTCCAGATCGTAGCGATAAACACGCGCAGCCCGGTCGAGCAGCACGCCCATCTCTTCAAATACGACTCGGTGTATGGGAGGTTCAAGGGAAAGGTCGAGACCAGGAACGGTAATCTCGTAGTGAACGGCCACGAGATAAGATGGATAACAGAGACCGACCCGCTCAAGCTCCCATGGAAGGAGATGGACGTGGATCTCGTGCTCGATAGCACAGGCGCATTCCGCTCAAAGGCCGATGCCGAGAAGCATATCAAAGCTGGAGCAAAAATTGTCCTGGTCTCCGCGCCTGCTGAAGGGGTGGACGCCACAATCGTTCTGGGGGTCAACGACCACCTCGTGAGCAAGGCCATGAGCGTGTTCTCGTTAGCATCATGCACGACTAACTGCCTTGCTCCGGTCCTGAAGGTCGTGGATGCCAAATGGGGAATAGAGAACGGGTTCCTGAGCACAGTCCATGCTTATACAAATGACCAGAACCTAGTGGATGGCAGCCACAAGGACATGAGAAGGGCTCGGGCCGGGGCTTTGAACATAATCCCGACATCCACAGGAGCCGCCAAGGCCATAGGAGACGTGATGAAGAACCTCTCAGGGACCATGGACGGGCTCGCGTTCCGCGTCCCGGTCGCCTGCGGCTCCATGAATGACATGACGCTGCTCCTCAAGAAGGACGCGACCAAAGAGGAGATCAACGCCGAACTGAAGAGGGCTTCCGAAGATGAGTTGAAAGGCATCCTCGGCTACACCGATGAGGAGATAGTCTCTTCCGACATCATAGGCACCTCTTACTCTTCCATCGTAGATTCCAAGCTCACCAAAGTCAAGGGCAGGCTCGCCAAGATATGCGCCTGGTACGACAATGAATACGGGTATTCCAACCGGCTCGTGGATTTCGCCCGGAAGCTGTCCAAACTCTGAACGATATATTAATAAACTTCAAAATCCATATTATACACAGTGGATAAACATGAGAACAGCTGCTAAACGGCACCATAGCCAGGGCGGGCATTCAGAAAGACCGCCTGAGTTCCCGGGCTTGTTGATAGAAGGTCATCAAGGCAGCGTTAGTCATGACGCTAATGAACCGGCCATAGCATCTCTTCAGAGCAGGGTACCGGCAAGAAGGGTAGCCGCCGCAGAAATCCTTGGCAAGCAGCGCGAGATGACGTCTTTTGTCCCCCTTGTGCGCGCTCTTCAGGCGGAAAAAGATGAAAACGCGCAAATCGCAATCCTGAGCGCCTTGAGGAATATCGGCGGGGCCACATACCCTGAGCCGGAACGGATGGAGCTCGCTCTCGGATATGGACCGATATTGCATTTCATGATTGGCAATACCGGCAAACCGAACCTGATTGAGCTGGCATTAGACGCTTTCGGATTCACAGGAACTATCGATACCGCAATAACGGGAATTAAACTCATACGCACGATTGCAGAATTAAAGGGGCATACAGCCTCTACTGAGTTGGCCAGTAGCGCTTATATGGAACTCGAGAACCCACATTGATAATTCAGGGGAACCCGCCTGCGCTTTCGATTATTTTGAAAATCCTCTTTAGAACAGCCTCGCATCCTGCCGCAGAGAGGAAATTATGTACCAGATCCCCGTTGAATTGATTATTCAGCTGTTTGGTGGCTTCTGCCGCCACCTCGATAAAAGTGGCTGGGTTTAACTCACCATAAATCCTTTTAGCGCTCATCGCTTCAATTGAATCGCATAGCCCCGCTATCCTACCACCGATATCAATCTGCTCTTTGGCAAGACCGCGAGGGTATCCCTTACCTGAAATCTGCTCGTGGTGGGTGTATGCAATCTCCGCTATTCTATCGCCATGAGTCCGAATAGGGCTGCCTTTGGAAGTCGCTTCGGTGATTACCTTGTTGATTATTATGCTGCTATACTCTGGATGTTTTCGGATACTCTCTTTTTCCTTGCCAACGAGTTTTCCGGCTTTCCTCAGAAGGCTTCCTGGGACCCCTATTTTTCCCAAGTCATGTAGCAGCACGCCAAGCAGTATGAGAGAACGCTCATCTCCGATGACGCTTTTGGAGTCCAGAATTATCTCGGCGTATTGCATGCTGCGATACTGGTGCCCATAGTAGGTGTAGCAGGTCCTTTCCGAGACATCTAAATATGGCATTAACATGGTGGCTGATTTCTCCACCGTATCGACATCCCAACCCAGATTCATAGTCAGCTTGCAGTACTCATCTGTGGCTGCAGTTAGGATCGCTATGCGATTTTCCATCATCTCCAGAGCCAGTCTTGGATTCGATCCACCGGAACCGAGCCATGTGCGGTCTTTCAGATTGTCCATCCCCGCCCTGATGAAGTTTTCTTCGAGTTTGAACTGTTGCATGCTCTCGATAAGCGGGGTGCCACTTGGTTCCGAAAGCCAGTCCTTTAGAAGATTTTCCGGGCTCCGGGGTCGTCCATCTGCCGGCTTTCGCATAATCGGTCCGGACGGAAATACCTGGTGTGGGTCCATCTCATCGCTCCGAATATCGGTGTTTTATGATATAATATTATGTTGTAGTATATTTAAACCGCTCGAAAAACCGGAAATGGGAGTTGCGATAAGTATTTATAAGATTTTTCCTCGCAATAGGATTCGATGGCAATCGGATTGGAGATACTCGCTTCCAACATAGAGCAGTTTCTCTTGGCAATCGGTCCTGTGATTTCGATAATCCTTATCGTATTGGGCGGCATAGTCTATGGTCTTGCCCAGACCCAACCCGCTGACATGCGGGGAAAATGGCAGACAGCGGCCATAAGCATGTTCATAGGCGGCGTGATAATCGCGGTAGTGACCGGCACCGCGGATCTTATCCAAGCCACATCCGCAGCGGCTCTCAAACCGGTCTGAATGCCCAGAATTCGCTTGTTCTAACCCTAGTTTAAGCCTTTGGGCAGGTCACGTCGGATTTCCGCGGAAATGAACCCCCTCAAGCTATTTATATGACCGCTGAGTTACTTCTATTAGTGTATACCTATAGTATAGGTATATACTTATGGGTGAAAAAATGAAGAACATGGAAGTGAAGCTTGATGATGAAGGCTTCGAAGAGATGGAAAGCGGAAAAGAACCTGAAAACGGGCAAGGCAGCTCTGGAAATACAACTCCTGAAACCTCGCCTGGGTTGAATAAGCCTGATTTCCGGGTTGTGCAGACCGGCACCGACAAGGATGGGAAACCTCTCTACGTGAGCGTTGGCGGCATGTGGAAGAACATATCCCGAAACGGCAATGAGTTCTATGTATTGAGGATCGGACAGCTCAAACTGCTCGTATTCCCCAATGACAGGAAATAAAGAAGCAGAATGAAAAATAACGGGGAAGATTGTTATGTCAGACGATAAGAAGAAGAAATACTATAAGGAATTGGAAGACCTCCCGGGAGTCGGAGAAGTGACGGCAGAAAAGCTGAGGCAATCGGGATTCGGAGAGTTCTCTACGATAGCAGCGGCCTTGCCTCACGAGCTTGCTGAAGTGGCGGGCATAAGCGTCGAATCGGCCAAGAAGGCGATCGAAGCTGCGAAAAGCACTGTGGATATCGGATTCGAGACAGCGGAGGATGTTTACGAGAGGAGGAAAGGCATAATCAGGATAAAGACCAGCTCGACGGCACTTGATGATCTCCTCGGTGGTGGCATCGAGACGATGGCCATCACGGAAATGTACGGCCGGTTCTCAAGCGGCAAGAGCCAGCTCGGGTTCCAACTGGCGGTGAATGTGCAGAGACCTGTCGGCCAGGGCGGACTCGGAGGCGGCGTGCTTTTCGTGGATACCGAAGCGACATTCAGGCCGGAACGCATAGTCCAGATCGCTGAGGCCCAAGGAATGGACCCCCAATCGGTCCTGAAGAACATTCAGGTCGCCCGGGCCGAGAACAGCGATCACCAGATAATACTGGTGGAGAGATGCGAGGAGATCATAGAGAAGCACAATATCAAGCTCGTCATCGTGGATTCGCTGACATCGCATTTCAGGTCTGATTACTTGGGACGGGGTGCGCTCAGCGAACGGCAACAGAAGCTGAACAAGCACGTGCATGACCTCCAGAGGATGGCTGAGAAGTACAACCTTGCCGTTTACGTCACCAACCAGGTGATGGACAACCCAGGCATACTTTTCGGAGACCCTACCACTCCCATCGGCGGCCATGTCCTCGCACATATGTCCACCTATCGCCTTTATGTGAGGAAGAGCAAGGAGGACAAGAGGATAGCGAGGCTCGTGGATTCCCCGAACATGCCCGAAGGAGAGGCGGTGTTCAAGGTCACGCCCAAGGGTGTGACTGACTGAGCTTTCCACGGACCATTGCACGGCCCCATGAAATCCTACAACCAATACCAACTTCTTTTTATATCTTTTCTAACAATAAAACGCCATGAGCCCTACTGTTTCAACGCGTGACAGGAAAGAGTTTAATCCTAATATAAAAAATATGGAACGGTATACCCTAAGAGAAACGGATGTGAATCCTGCCGCAGAAAGAGCGGCAAGTATGGGCCTTCCGGTAATCGAAGGCAGGCTGGGAGACGCCACCGCTTTCGGCCTTTCACGACCAAAGAGGCTGGCTGAGCTTTTCAGAGAATCCTGTGAAAAGAATTTGGGTTATGCGCCAGCGCGCGGTCTTTTGTCATTGAGGGAGGAGCTTGCTGGACGGCATTCGGAATATGGTGTTGACCCGGACCACGTATTTGTGGGTGCCGGGATAAGCGGCGTAGTGCGATCTATTTTCGATGTTCTGCTTGTTGAAGGGGATGAAGTCGCTATCCCGGAGTATAGCTATATCGTATATCTTGCAGAAAGCACACGGATGGGAGCGACAATCCGGAACATTTGTCTCGAAGATGATGGACAGATTGATGTCGACCATCTGAGGAGCAAGATAAGCGAAAATACCAAAGTGGTCGTGCTCACCACCGTCGGCAACCCGTTGGGGGTTGCTATAAGAGAGAATGTTTTTGCTGAAGTGATACGTATCATAAACGAGAAAGAAAGGGAATTCAGGCATCCGATATATCTCATCGCTGATACGATATATGAGAAACTTCGTGCAAAAACAACACCACTCGACCCTATAGCCATTTCTTGCAGAGAAGGGAGGGTGGGGCCTACAATCCATGTCAATAGTTTATCCAAGCTGTATGTTAGCCCTGGTGAACGCCTGGGATGGGCAAAGGTCGCATGGGGCAACGATTTCAAGGATCAACAGGAACAATTCCTGAGGTTTATGGTCAATGTCATGCAGCCCACGCTAGGTCAAGTCCCTACACGTATCCAATGGGCATTCGCCCAATACCTTATGGAAAGGAGGACCAACCAGTCAGCTAGGGAAGAGCATGAAAGATTCATCCAGGATATGAGCGAGGAAGTCCATAGGCGCGTGCTTGCGTTTGTGAATGAGCTTGTCAGGATACCAGGGGTCGTGTTCCCGCGATATTACAATGCGAGAAACGGCTCCGGATATGATTTTGAACCTGTTCATGAATCGTATTATACTCTCTGGGGCCCAGACCATGCACTCAGGAGGAGAGGGGATCTGTCCCTAGCAAGGGAACTTGCAGATTTCCTGATAAATAAACAGATGACGGTGCTGCTTGGAACCCCAGGTGATAGTTTCCTTGAGGAAGACCTGCGCGGTCGCGGGCAGGAGTATATGCGAGTGGTAGCTCTCTTCGATGATGAAAAGAGGGCAAAGGCGATTGAAGGCATAGCCGCGTATATGGAATCCCTCAGAAAATAACTCGATGAAACCGGATTTAACCCAGCTGTGCCTATAATTTTCAAACCGAGAGAAGCGATATATACTTTATCTGCATCTTGTAACCGAGGTGCGTATATGGGAATAATTTCCGAGTTCAAAGAGTTCTTGGCCGAGTATAAGGTCGTAGGTCTCGCCGTGGCTTTCATAATTGGCGCTGCCGTAACTTCGTTGGTCACCTCTCTTGTGAACAACATCATCATGCCGATAGTCAAGGTCATATTGCCTGCAGGAGACTGGCAAACTTCCACAGTAGCGGTCGGCCCGGTGAATTTCGCGGTCGGGGCTTTCCTCGCGGCATTGATAAATTTCGTGATAATAGCTTTGGTCGTCTTCGCGATCGCCAAAATGGTGCTCAAGGAAGACAAGGTCGCGAAAAAATAATTTTTTTCTTAAGGCTTTTCCTGCTGGTGGGGTAGTTTTGGATATCGAGGTGGCGCGGATGAGACTCAATGCATCGTCTAGGATATGCGTCAGCTTAGCTGAAACGAATGCTGATTCATTCGCGAGGTCCCTCATGCGGCTTCAGGCATATGGGATGGGGCTTGCGGAAATACGTATGCATGCGCTTGAAGCGTCAGAGCAGCGCCCGGAAAAAATCAGAAGTATATTCAGCCAGCCGATAAAACTCATCGCAACATGCAGACCGGATGGGATACCCGATGAAGTGCGGAAAACGTTGCTCCTTGCCGCGATTGAATGCAAAGCTGCCCATGTGGACATGGAAATCGATGCTCCCGACAGCTACAGAAGAGAAATCCTGGATAACGCGCATGCTGCCGGTTGCAAGGCGATAATCTCGTACCATGATTTCCATAAAACGCCTTCCAGAGAAGAACTAGACCAGATAATGGAACGCTGCTTCGAGTGCGGAGCCGACATAGCGAAAATCGCCTGCATGGTCAATTCGGCAAGGGACACCGCAAGATTGCTCGGCCTCTTGGATTACGGAAAACCACTTATCGTCTTGGGCATGGGAGAGTATAGCCAACTCATACGGGTTACGTCACCTTTCCTTGGCAGTGCATTCACTTATGCATCTATCGAAACTGGTAGGGAAACCGCCCCAGGCCAGATGGATATGCTCGAGACTAGGAGGCTCATGGAAGATCTGATAAGAGCAGGGTACCGTCTGCCGGAATAGTGGCAAAAATGAAAATGGATTAAAACTTTAACTGGTAACCTCCTTGCATGAGAACGCTCTTCATACTCGCCTTAATGTCAATAATCATGCTCGGATGCGTAGCAAACGCACCCCAGCAGAATAGCACGAATCTATCTAGCGGCAGCAACCAACCGGTGCAAGCGCCTAGCACCCAGCAGGCTAACAAAACGAATATATCGCTGAACATAACGAGGCAGATTGTGGGGAATTTATTGACGACAGATACGGTCATCCCGACTCAGCCTCATTATGATTTCAGGGATACCACCACACCCGACGGCTGGCCGATTGTCTATTTCTTTTATTCCCCGCACTGCAGCGCTTGCCAGGCGATATTACCGGTTATAGACGATCTCAAAGCTAAGTTCACTTCGGTAGAATGGCTAGAGTATGATATCACGACCCAAAACGGCACATTGGCTTACCAAGAGTACGCGAAAGAGATGAACTTGAGTCCGAAGCAGGAAATGGTGCCGCAGGTGCTTGTCAACGGAACGATCATCACCGATCGGTTCCATATCAACGATACTTTAGGGTCCATACTGGAGAATTTCAGCGCTTCCTGAACGCGCGCTTTATCTTCCGTATGGCCGAGCCCCATGGGGTTTTTTCATATTCTATTTCCCTGGCAGCGAACTTTAGGAATTCACTGAGGTCTTTTTTCCCGCCAGACACCGCATTCCAGTCTGCCGCTATCTCCATATGCCGGTCCAATTCCCACCTGCTATCAACCAATATGCGATCCTGCTCTTCGGTCCAGGCCAGCCTCTCCAAGTTGGCTTTGGGGCATGGGACCTGCCCACCCTTCAATCCACCATCCAGGAATACATAAGGATATTCGAGGCAGATGCCCGGCTTGACGTCCTGGATTGAGCATTTGAGTCCTGAGCTATCATCGAAGAAAATGCACTTGCCGTTTTCATGGGTGAGCGTCATCTTGACAGTTTTCCCAGATATGGAAATTGGTATAGCATCATCATCGTGGGTGTAATGCATGATGACATAATCGGAAAGTGGCTTGCTCTGCGATAGCGCCAGCCTGAAAACGTCGTAGACCGTGAGCTCTGGATATAATGAGCAGCAGGGACCAGGGCAACCAATGCATAACGAGGCGTTCGGATCCTGTTTTGGGATGTCGAGCATTATCGAAACATTCGCGGCTCTTTTAGGTTTTTTGGTCTTTTTCCCTTTCAAAACCATGAATTTGATTCGGACGGGAAAATATTAAATCCTGTGATGGGAGATTAAAGAGATGAAAATCGTGAATTTTGACCGCAAGACCGGCCAGATGAAGATACAGGCCGATACCTTAGACGACCTCTGGCACCTGGACAAGATAATCGCTCCGGGAGACGAGGTCGAGTCGCACAGCCTCAGGACATACAAGGTTGGAACGAAAGAGGAGAAGAAACCGGTTACGATCAGGGTGAAGGCAGAGCGCGTGGAGTTCGCTAAATCAGCTAACAGACTCCGAATCCTGGGGACCATAGTGTGGGGGGAGCCTGAGGAGTACATCCAGCTCGGGAAGCACCATAGCATAGATCTTGAAGTCGGCGGGCGGATAAAGGTCATAAAGCAGTGGAAGAAGCATGAATACGACAGGCTCAAGGAGGCCGAGAAGGAATCCCTGAGGCCCAAGATACGTATTATCGTGATGGATGAGGAGAAAGCCCTTACTGCCATGCTCCGGGCGTTCGGGGTCGAATACGGGGTGGAGTTCTACAGCTCGGGCAGCAAGAAAGATGACAATTACGAGAAGTCCGAACTCGACTATTTCGGGAAGATAACCGCTGAGATAGAGAGGCACCCTGAGAAGTTCGTGATTGCAGGCCCTGGTTTCGCTAAAGACAACCTGAAGAAGTTCATCTCCCATAAGAAGCCGGAGCTCATAAAACGCATCGTGTTCGAGAGCGTAAGCTATGCAGAAAGAAGCGGCGTGAACGAGCTGTTCAAGAAAGGCGTCATAGAGAGGATAATGGGGGATGAACGGTTCGAAAAGGAGATGAAGCTCGTGGAGGAGCTTCTGACTGAAATCTACAAAGAGACCGGAAAGGCGGCGTATGGCATCAAGGAAGTGAAAAAAGCCGCAGAGGCGTTCGCCATAGACAGATTGCTCATCCTGGATGAGTACCTCAGATCCGACAAGGAAGCCGAAGCCGTGGTGGATACCGCTGACCGGAACAAGGCTGAAATCGTCGTGGTATCATCCGAGGGGGACGCTGGAGCCAAACTGAAAGGTTTCGGGAAGATAGCCGCCCTGCTGAAATTCAAATTGAGGGAATGAATTATTTTCCCGCTTCTTTGGCTTTCTTCGTAGCGATGCTTATCGCTTCATGTATGGCATTGTTCGTTTTCTTTTCTTCCAGCATCTTAATGCCATCTTCAGTCGTTCCGCCTGGGCTTGCAACCGTTTCTATGATTCGTTTTGTCGGCCATCCGCCAAGCATCATCTTTCCCGTCCCGACCAGAGTCTGCGCAACTGCCTTTTCGGCTAAATCTTCATCCAATCCCTGCGCAACGGCTTCATCTATCATTGCCTGGGCGAGAAACGCCACGAATGCAGGGCCTGCGCTGGATACCGCTGCCAGCGGGTCCAGATGGCTTTCATCCGTCCTTATGCATATTCCTAGGTTAGAGAAGGCCGTCAGGAACGGCTTGACCTTCTTTTCATTCTCTGGATGCAGCGCATATGCAATCACGGCTTCGTTCGCCTCAGCGCATATGTTCGGCATTATGCGTATGACTGATTTCACGCCCCAGGATTCAATCGTTCGTATGGAAACCCCCGGAGCGCATGAAACGATGAGCCTGGCATCCTTTATCTGGCTGATGACATCCTCCAGATGCTCTGGCTTCACGGCGACAACCACCATCTCGCATTGAACGGCTTTCATCAGGTCTTTCTCTGGTTTCGCTCCGGTATCGGCAGCGACCGCTAAGGCGCGCGCATATTCCCGGTCTATGAGGATTACCTCGTGGGCTGTGGAAAAAACCCTGGCAAATACGCTACCGAGCCTACCAACACCTACAATCGCGATTTCCATTTGCAGCTACACCATTCAGAATCAGCATGCGGCAGGCACACCGATGAATACGATGCGGATATAAAGCGCGAGTTTGCGGAGCGTGGTCACATAGGCCCGTTTGGCGAAAACCTCGTACTTGTTCTCCTCGATCACGCTCAATATCTCGCGGTAAAGCGTGAAGCAGAGGGCTATCACCATCCTCACCTCGCTATGGATCGCTGCGAGGACCTTCACAGCTTCATGGTAATAGCGGCGTGCGCGCGCCACCTGGAACTTGATGAATGATATGAAATCCGCGCCGCTTATGCGGGATATGTTCTGTGTGAGCAGGTCCTCTTTATTCAGGCCGTAGCGTTCGAGCTCCTCTGTGGGGAAATACACCCTGCCCATCCGAGCGTCTTCTCCGACATCGCGCAGGATATTTGTAAGCTGCATCGCGATCCCGAGTTTGGTTGCATACCTTTTGGCGGCAGGCGTGATAGGATTAATCCCGAGGATGTGGAGCAGCATGAGGCCGACTATCGAAGCTACACGGAAGCAGTATCTGCGCAGTTCCCTGAATGTCTTGTACTCTTTCTTTTCTATGTCCATGCTGACCCCGCGTATGAGTTCGAGCGGATAGCGAATAGGTATGCTATATTTTTTCATCACATAGACGAACGGATTTAGGACAGGATCGGATGAATGGCCGGTCTTGAAAGCTTCGAGCAGGCGCTTCCTCCAGTCACTGATGAGCATGCGCTGGAGTTTCGGCTTGCCTTCATTGTCATCGACGAGATTATCCGTCTGCCTGCAGAATGCGTAGATGGCATGAAACGCCTTGCGGCGCTCCCCTTTCATGAATCTCGATGCGAAATGGAACGTCTTCGAGCCCTTCCTTATGCTGTCCTCAGCGAATCTGAACTGCGCTTCCAACTCCTTCTTACCGTCCATTTCAATCTCAATATGATTTCCCAAGGAGGGTTATTATTGATATCGTCAATCGCCGATATTGGTATTGTATGCTGTCTGGCGCCCCTTGCATACGATTATAAATTTCCAGAGCCACATCAGCGACATGCCTCCAGCAGTGGAAGTGAAAGAACTCGCAAAAATCATCAATGAGCGGATAAT